>OGOZ01000272.1_pt1 | contig 37170 bp, 33 predicted proteins | sample 1552801 | NCBI WGS metagenome assembly OGOZ01 (sample SAMEA2580196, study PRJEB22360) | human gut metagenome | biome: human gut; feature: human-associated habitat; material: faeces | place: Denmark | collected 2008/2010 | reverse complement strand
AACTGGGAGAAAGGAAAAATCCAATTACCATCTAAGATAATTGGATTATACGTGATAGAATGAATGATAAACAGATTACCAAAATATGTATCGATGGCTTCAAATCCATTAAGCACTGCGAATTAGAGCTTAATATGATTAATGTTTTGATTGGAAGTAACGGGGCCGGAAAATCTAATTTTATTTCACTGTTTAAAATGTTGCAGAGCATGATCGATGGTGAATTGCAGTTATATGTTGCAAAGCATGGAGGATCCAATGCCTTTCTGTTTTCGGGGAGTAAGAAAACGGAAAAGATCAGTATAAAATTTTATTTTGGCGCTAATGGCTATGAGTTTGATCTGATACCTACAGTAGGAAATCAATTTTTATTTGAAGGTGAATGGTTTTATTGGGAAACAAGCGGAAATAAGCTGGTAGCAAAAGGGCATGCAGAGTCTTTGTGGAACAAAGGAACAGGAACCCGTATTGATCAGTTTGTAAAGCCGATTTTGAGTAATCAGAAATGGAGGGTGTATCATTTCCATGATACCAGTGATACGGCACTTGTAAAGCAGATGTGTGGTATTAATGATAATCAGGAACTGGCAGTAGATGCCCGCAATCTGGCCGCCTTTTTGTATCGTCTCAAGATGAAAGAGGAAGGATGCTATAGACGAATTGTAAGTACGATAAAAATGGTGGCACCGTTTTTTTCTGACTTTGTATTAAGACCGAATCCGTTAAATGAGTCACAGATTATTTTAGAATGGAAGGACATCAATAGCGAAGTGCCTTTCCTGGGAGCGCAGCTCTCTGATGGAACATTACGTTTTATATGTCTGGCAACATTGCTTTTGCAGCCAAGGGAGTTAATGCCTGAAACAATTTTGATTGATGAGCCGGAACTGGGACTGCATCCGTATGCAATTTCATTATTGGCAGCCTTAATAAAGAAAGCATCCGTAGAGAAGCAAATTATTATTTCAACGCAATCGGTAGAACTTGTGAATGAATTTTCAGCGAATGACATAATTGTAGTAAACCATCATGATGACCACTCTGAATTTGAAAGACTGGATGCTGATAAGCTTCAGATATGGCTGGAGGATGATTACACATTAGGAGACCTTTGGAAAAGTAATATTATAGGGGGAAGACCATAATGAAAAGAGTGCTCGTCTTCTGTGAGGGACCAACGGAAGAGACATTTGTAAAAGAAATAGCAGCGCCCAGGTTTTATGGAAAAGGAATTGCGCTTATTCCTATACCATGTGGTGGTGTTTCTAAGTACAGCATTATTAAAAAGCGATTGTCGAATTTGTGTAAAAGCGATAAAAATGCACTGGTTACTACAATGTTGGATTATTATGGATTGCCTGAAGAAACACCTGGAAAACGGGTTAATCATGGAGGGGACATCTATTGTCATATCAGAGGAATAGAGGATGCGATTGGGCAGGATATTCATGCACCAAATCTACTGCCGAATTTGATGTTGCATGAGTTTGAGGCTCTGCTCTTTTCAAAGCCGGAGTGCTTTCGATATTGTGAAATATCGAAAGGAAAGTTGGATGAATTAAAAAAGATCAGTGAAGAATTTGAAAATCCTGAATTTATTAATAATAGTCCGGAGACAGCGCCTTCAAAGCGTATTTTAAGAATATATCCGGATTATAATAAGGTTTTGGATGGCTATAATATAGCCAAAGAGATTGGAATTGATACAATGCGAATGAAATGCCGGCATTTTGATGAGTGGATGCAGAAAATAGAAGCTATGTCAAATACTGGTCAAATGACAGAGTGAATTCCGGTTTGACAAAGTAAATCTCCAGTCGATCCCTGCCCGACAAGCGGGCAGGGATTTTCTGTGCGAAAACTGCTTAAAAACAGATGATTTTTCTGAAAATATAGCGTTGAATAGACCTTAAGCAGGGAAAAAGGGCATAGTAAACCGCAAGTTACATAAGGTATACTTTCTGGAAGCATGGCATTCTGTGCAGATATGGGATTTCTGACAGGAGATACGTCGGGCACAGTTGTTGTAAGGAAGATGACAGCCCCCTATCCTGCGGTATTGAAGGTGGTTGCGGATCTCCTTTGAAATAGTAGTTGGATCTTTTTCCAGCGCAGTGGCAATCGAGGAAAAGGACTCTTTGTTATCGAGCATCAGCTGAATTTTACATCTGTCATCCAGATTCAAGTGTTTATTTTTACTCATAAGAACACCTCCCGAAAAAGAACCGGGACACCGCAGCTAAACTATAACATGAAATAAGCCAGAGATGTAAAATTTGCAAGAGTAACTTCCCCGTAAGGATTTGCCAAAGTTACTTCAGCCTTTGTGATAGAATGGCCGGAGTTTACTTTGGCAATTGAAGTGCAAAGAGATTGCAAAGAGACTGCGGTAAAACAGGGTAAATAAATAGTGGAATATGCCGATATATAATATAACGAATAAGATTTAGGATGAATTGTGATGATGCATGGAGGCATAGTAAGGTGATTAAGCCGGTTGGATTATCAAATTCAACCGGCTTAATTGTTATTACAAATTAGATATGGATGGAAAATATGAACGAACGACAGATATTATTGGTAAAGGATTGCGCATATGCAGACAGAAAGTTTTATTTTATAGCAAAACAATTTAATTTATTGTTTTGTTTTGATTATGAAAAAAAAGAGATTATTCTATTGGATGTGATTCCAGAAGGCGCGATTGTTGAAGATGAAATATGTGGAGCAATAGTTCAAATCAGAGATCAGCTGATATGTACACCCAATAAGACCCCCTTTATTTGGGTATATCATTTAAAGGAGAAAATTTGGAGAAGAGTAGAACTTAAGCAAAGTAAAACTGGGAAAAGAGGAATTCTTCAGGCTTTTGAGTATAAGGGATATTTGTTTTTGGTTGGAAGTTGGTATCCAGCGATTGTAAGAATAGATGTAGAATCATGGGAGATAGAATATTTTGAAGACCCATATGAGGAAAAAAAGAAAAAAATTGGAAAGGTATTTGATGCATTTTTTAGGTCTCACTATGTAATAAAAAAGAATTATTTATATTTGGCAAGTTGTCTGGATAATTCTGTATTACAGTTTAATCTAGATACAGGAGACTATAAATGGATAATAATAGGGGATAGCGAAAATAGATTTTCAGGCATTGCTTATGATGGTAATGATTTTTGGCTAGCACCGAGGTTCAATTCTCCAATAATACAATGGAATGGTAATGAAATTGTTTGTAAAAAATTTTTGCCTGATAATTTTGATGGAGACAACAATTATTTTTTGGGAATTATATATGAAGAAGATAATGTAATATTACCCAATATGTTAAAACCATGTTCGGTTATAATAAAAACCAAAGAAAATACTATAAATACGATTGAAAAACAGTATACCTTAATGAAAGAGCTGGGAAATGGGTTGATTGTATCACAAACAATTGAAGGATATTTAGAAATATCTGAAAAAACTTCCACGTATATATACAGGTTAGAAATAAATAGTGATGAATTTCTAAATTTTTATGAGAGTAAAGGGAAAAAAGTAATAAAAGAGCCTGTATTTTTTAAAGAAGGTGATATATTTTCTCTAGACAGGTTTATAAAAGAAATATAATGGGGTCTTAGGAGCAGAAAGATGAATTATACAATAATTGTAGGTGCATCAATAGATAATTTAGGGGCAGAATCAATGACATGCATTGCAATAAAAAAAGCAAAAAGGATTGAACCTGATGGTCAAATTGTTTTAGCTTCTTCAGATAGGAGAGGAATGCAGTCTCTAATTAAATATCGTGTGTGCTCGTATCAATTTCCTACAAACTTGCAGTGCCATGAAAAGGCTATTATAGGAAAAATGTTACAATTAAAATTGGGAGATACAGCAGACTATTATTATAAAGAGATTCTTCCTGACACCAAATTGATTATTGATATTAGCGGATATGCATTTACAACTAAGTTTGGCTTGGAGAGTGTATATAGTTATTTGAATAGGATTTATATTGCTTCTTGTTATAAGATACCTTATATTGCCTGTTCTCAGAGCTTTGGACCAGTAGATATTAATGATATTAAAAATAAAATTTGTTGTAATTATTTAATGCATAAATTACTATCATATCCACAAATCATAGAAAGTCGTGAGAAGGAGGGGGTTGATTTTTTAAAGAGATATACTAAAAAAAATGTGAAATTAAAACCGGATATGGTGCTTTGCTATAAGCCAGAGATCAATTATTCGGTTTTGAGAAAAAAGATATATGTAGATAAAAAAACACAAAAGACAAAGCGCTTTAAGATTGCCATAATCCCTAATGAAAAAATATTGACAAAAACAAAGAATGGAGATGCTTATATCAATATTTTAGGGAGATTTATTGAACTGTTTTTGAAAAATGAAATAGAAGTGAAAATTATTATACATTGTAAATTAGATTATACATTAGGTAGAATTATAGCTGATAATTATAAAGATAAAGTAGAGATGATAGATTGTACAGAACAGGGGAGTAGTATGTTTGATACTATTATTAAAGAATATTCATTTATTATTGCTTCCAGATATCATGCTATAGTACATGCATACAGGCATTATATACCGGCAATCGTTTTGGGATGGGAAAACAAATATAATGAATTATTAGTGAGCATAAATCAATTTGAATATCTGATTGATTGTAGAGAAGATATCGAACCTATGTATGCCGAGAGTATAGCAATGAAAATGTTGAATAATTATGAAACTGAGAAAAATATAATAAAAAATTCTTTAACAAGGATACGAGAATTGTATGGTGAATGTGAAAAAGACTATTAATATGCGATTATGTTTGAAATGTGGAATTTGTGTTGGAATATGTCCATATAAAAGTATTAAATATGACAATGGAAAGATTTGCATTAATGATAGAAAGTGCAAAAATTGTGGAATATGTAAGAAATATTGTCCAGGAATACCAGAAGGCAAAGAATGTGAGAAGCAAATACAAGAAAGAATGCAGGGAGAGACCTTAAAGGCATATGTTGGAAGAACGAAAAATCTAGAAATTTTAAAACAATCAGTTAGTGGAGGGGTAGCTACAGAAATAATAGAAAGTTTATTGAAAGAAGGAATATATGATTTTGCTATAGGTGTATCGCAGAGGCAGCGAAATACAAATAATATAATGCAAATTTATGATGAGGAGCACAATGAAAAGATGCCAAAGTCAGTGTATTCAATGCCATCTTTTCATAATGTTATTAGCTATATAAGTGCAAATCCCCAAAAACGTGGAATATTGATTGCGACGGGATGTGTATTAAGTTCTATGAAAAAATATATTCAAAATAGTCCTGAATTAGATATACAAAATTATTTGCTATTGGGACTATTTTGTGATTGTACATTAAATAATAATATTGAAAAATATTTTTACAATTATGTAGTAGTAAAAAATGATGAAATAGAAGGATTTGAATACAGAACAAAAGACAGAGGAGGCTGGCCAGGTAACGTTAAACTTTATACGAGACATAATGAGGTAATTATACCACGCGAAGAGAGAACTCAAATTGTAAAGTATTTCAAGAATAGACGATGTATATATTGCCTAGATCACATGAATGTTAATGCAGATATTTCTTTAGGTGATAATTATACTAATACACATGATGACAAATTGGGAACCAGCTCGATTATAATTAGAACGGAAAAAGGAATGTCAGTTATAAAAAAAATATATGACAAATTATTACTGTATGAAGTGCCATATCAAAAGATATGTGACTCACAGAATCTTTCTTCCAAAATTACTAATTACAAATATTCTATTTTATTACAAGAAGAAAAAGGAATAGTTATAAATAGGTTTAATAAGCATCAAGTGGAACAAATTAGTAATCTGGAAAAGAAAAATTATAATACAGAGTTGAGAAGATTGACAATTGGAGAAAAATATGGGTATATCCCAGGTTTGATAAAAGTATATTTTCTGATTAAAGGTGAGAGCAGTATATTTAATAGATTTTTAGCACATCGTGATTTATCAAAGGAAAGGAAAAAGTAATGTTTTTGATAATTATACTTTTGATGATAGTGATAGGGTGTATAGTATATGGTGGATGGAAAATATATACATATAGTTGTAGGCGTGTATTAGAGTACAGAGAGAAATATAATAGATTTTTTTGGATGTATAAAATGCTTTACCAATGGATGGAAAATACATATAAGCAGAAAAGTATTGAAAAATACTTAATAAATAACAATTGGAAGACCATTGCAATATATGGATGTGGAGATATCGGGAAATTAATATATGAAGAGTTGAAAGATTCAACAATAGACATAAAATGTGGAATTGATAAAAATTCTAATATTAATTTTCCCATACGAGTTGTTGATCCACAGCAATTTAATGAATGTGTTGATGTGATACTTGTGGCTTCAATAGTATATTATTATGAAATAGAAAAAGAATTAAAAAGAATCACGGATATTCCGATTGTATCAATTGAGGATATGGTATATGAAATAGGATATTGATATGTTAAAAAAATGGAGAGAGAAAGAAAACTGTCTTTGAAAAACAGATTGATTGGAAAACATAAATTTATTGGAAATTGTAAGTGTAAATTCACAAGGAATGTGGATAATTATAAAAAGGTAAATAAAGGAATAAATGTATAATGGAGATGATTCAGAAATTTATAAAAGATGCTAATATAAAAAATATTATCAGTAAGCACAATTATATATCTGCAGCTCAGAAAGCTAGAAAGTGGATAGATAGAAATACTATCCAAAATAATGGTATAGTCATAACGTCAAAGCAAAGAATGATATATCAGGAAGTGACAGGATATTATATTCCGACTTTACTACAATGGGGTATGCGGGACAAAGCGATATCATATGCAAAGTATTTATGCTCTATTCAAGAAGAGAATGGGGCTTGGCTCAATGGAGAGCAGAAGGCACCATCTGTGTTTAATACTGGCCAGGTTCTTAGAGGATTATTTGCAATAGTAGATATATATCCAGATGCTTATCCCCATTTGATTAGGGGATGTGATTGGTTACTCTCAAATATGAATGAAACAGGAAGATTGGTTGCCACAGAAGGAACAAGGTGGGCAGAAGGCACTAATTCGGAACTTATACATTTATATTGTATTCCACCATTATTATACACTGGAAAAAAATATCAAAGACAAGATTATATAGAAAATGCAAACAAAATAAAAAAATACTATATTGAAAAGTATAGAGAGGATATTGATAATTTTAATTATTTATCACATTTCTATGCATATATTATTGAGGCATTAGTAGATCTTGGTGAAGTAGAAATCGCTAACGCTGCGATGGATCGTATTAAGAGAATACAAAGGATTGATGGAGCTGTTCCAGCATATAAAAATTGTAATTGGGTATGTTCAACGGGGCTTTTTCAGATAGCGATTATTTGGTTTAAATTAGGTGATTGGAAAAGGGGTAATAAGGCATTTGATTATGCTGTTAGTTTACAAAATAGATCGGGAGGTTGGTATGGCGGATATAATGCCTATTTAAAGTTGAAAAATGGCATAAAGATACCATATTCTGCTAAGGAGGAAGTTTCATATTTCCCAGATCAAGAGATTAGTTGGGCGGTAAAATATTTTTTTGATGCATTGTATTATCGTGAATTGGGCGAATTTCAGACAAAAGCGCATACATTTATTGATTATATTGACAGCAGAGATGAAAAATATCAAGCTGTTCACTGTGAATTGGCAGATTTGATGAAACAGAAAGAATCTTTGAAAATATTAGATATTGGATGTGGAAAGGGAAGATATCTAAAAAAAATGTTCTATACATATCCTCAAAATGAATATTACGGTATAGATTTATCAGAGATGGTTTTGCGTTTTGTAAAAAATCCTAAAATAAAGGTTTCGACAGGAAGCATTTTAAATACAGGGTGCAAGAATGAAGAATTTGATCTGGTATTTGCGGCGGAGAGTTTAGAACATGCTATTTTTATTGATTTAGCGATTAAAGAGATGGTACGTGTCACCAAGGTAGGCGGAAGTGTTGTAATTATAGATAAAGATAAAACTGCATTTGACAGAGTAAAATATAAGGAATGGATTATACCAGAAGAGTTATCAACAAAACAGTGGTTAGATACAGAAGAAATAAGAAATGTTTTTCAAAAGAATAATTTAGTAGATATAAGAATTTATGATCTCCCATCGCCAGAAGGAAAAATGTACAAGGCTTATATAGGAAGAAGGGCATGAGTATGGAAAAGGTTAATGTGATAGGATTAGGGTATATTGGGTTGCCAACGGCGCTGAGCTTATCTGTTAGTGGAAATGAAATTATTGGGACAGATTATAATAGTAAATTAGTAAACAATCTGCAAAATGGTACTATTGATTTTGTCGAGGAAGGGATAAAAGAATTATATAATAAAGCTGTTGAAAATGGCATTATTTTTACTACAGAGTATCAAAAAGCTGATATTTATCTTGTGGCAGTTCCAACGCCTTATGAAAAAAGTGATAAAAAGGTAGATCCGACTTATGTTGTAAACGCTGTGTCATCAATCGTATCGGTATGCGATGAAAATGCAATAATTATTATTGAATCGACAATTTCACCAGGAACTATAGATCGTTATATCAGACCAATAGTAGCAAATAAAAAGATCAATTTAGTTCATGCACCGGAACGGATCATTCCAGGAAAAATAGTTGAAGAACTGAAAAGTAATTCGAGAACGATAGGTGCAGATGATATTGGGGTAGCAGAAAGAATAAAAAAATTATATTCTTCGTTTTGTCAAGGTAACATTGTTACAACAGATATCCGCACAGCAGAAATGACCAAGGTTGTAGAGAACACTTACCGAGATATTAATATTGCGTTTGCAAATGAACTGACAAAAATATGTCGTCAAGCGAATCTTGATGTTTATGAAATAATTAGAATTGCAAATATGCATCCAAGAGTTAATATATTGAATCCGGGACCTGGAGTTGGGGGACATTGTATATCTGTTGATCCATGGTTTTTAGTTGGAGATTACCCAGGATTAGCAAACATAATTTTGGCTGCTAGAAAAATTAATGATTCTATGCCGGAATTTGTTCTTGAAAGAACCTATGAAATAATGAAGGAAAATCATATTGATGATATATCAAGAGTTGGATTCTATGGGCTGACTTATAAGGAGAATGTTGATGATACAAGAGAGAGTCCTACACTGCAGTTGCTTGAGAGCATGAAAAAACATTTAGGTGGGGGAGTGAAGGTATATGATCCCTATGTGAAGCAGGATATAATTGATAATCAGTTCCATGAGTTGAGCGGATTTCTGGAAAAAGTAGATATTGTAGTTATTATGGTCGGACATGATGAGATAAAGAAGAATAAGGAAAAGTTAAAAGAAAAAATTGTTTTTGACACAAGAAATTGTTTGAATTTAGAAAAGTTGTATCATTTATGATGAGGTTAGACTATGAAGAAAGTTCTTATTGTATCAGCACACTTTCCACCGCTTAATACAATGGCGTCAAAAAGATATGGTTATATGTGTAAATATATGGAAAAATATGGATATGAACCGTATATTATAACTACTAGACCACGGGGCGGAGGATATATAAACGCTAAATTGGATTTGAAGGTACCTCTATCGGAGGAAAGAATTATACGGATAGGGGATTTGGGAATAGTTTATCCATGTCAAGAAATGGAAATTAATGAGGTGGTTAAGCACTATAATGATAAGGGAATACAATCAAGAATAATAGATGAAGAGTCTTTGGGATGGTATTATAAAGTTAAGAATGAGTTAAATATAAACAAAATATCTGATGCAGACATAGTGATAGGTACATTTCCGTCAATAGGAAATGCATTAGTTGCCAAATACATATCTGAAATGATAGGGAAACCTTTTTTGATCGAAATAAGAGATCTGATATCAGATTATAAGGAAGAGAGCAATAGAAAAGATGTTTACCAAGATATTGAGCTAGAATTAGAAAAAAAAATAATAGATGGTGCAGCAGGAATAATAACAGTAACATCTGGATTTAAATCAATATTAAGCGAAAGATATCCACAAAAGATAATTGATACGGTATACAATGGATGGGATAATGAAAACACTTTGATTGATTCATATGTACATGAGGATTATTTATATTATGCGGGAAGTCTATATGAACATCGAGTTGAAAGTCTTAAATTGTTAATTGAAACCATAAAGGAAAGCAACTTGGATGTAAAAGTTAAGATCAGAAGTATAGGTCCACAGAAATTAGAAGATGAATTAAGAAAATATGTGACTGATATTCTGATGGAAGACAAGGTTGAAATTTTAAGTGCAGAAAATGAGATTATAATTGAAGAAGAACAAGCAAAAGCAAAAGTTAATCTACTTATTAGTTCAATGGATGCAAAAGATAGAGCGCTAATGACAACATTGCCGGGAAAATTATTTGAATTGATAAGACTTAATAATCCAGTATTAGCGATAGTTGACAAAAGCGCTGAAATAGGTGAAATATTACAACAAACAAAGAAGGGGAGAATAGCGTCAAATAAGAACGAAATTATAGATTTTCTTAAAGGCAATTTGAATGAATATGAAGGATATCATGTAGAAGTAGAAAAATATTCACGCAAAAGACAAGCAGAGATTCTTTGTGATTTATTAGATAAAATAATAGGAGGAAAATATTCAATGAATAAATTAGTTTCATCAGGGTTAGCTTTTATTAGTGGGACTGTTACAGGATTAGCAGTACGAGGAACCGAATTAAATAAGGTTATAGCTAGTAAACAGCAGGAAAAAGAAAAATTTAGAATTATGTATCAGATGATGGAAAAATGGCTAAGCATTAAAATGCAGGGAAAAAGACTGGAAAGTTATTTTGCAGCATACGAATATACTAATATTGCGATATATGGGATGGGTGACATTGGAAAGGATCTCATTGCAGAATTAAAAAATTCTTCAGTCAATATAGTATATGCAATTGATAAATCTGTTACGAGTATAGAGGGCATTAAAATAGTAAAGCCCGATGATACGTTGGAAGAGGTTGATGCGGTTATTGTAACTGCTATAGCATATTTTGATGAGATAAATGAGATGCTGTCAAAAAAAATGGAATGTCCAATTGTGTCATTAGAAGATATTATTTATGAGATGGGATAAAAAATGTATAAAATATTAGTAGTGTTTGGAACGCGACCAGAGGCGATTAAAATGTGCCCATTGGTCGTTGAAATGAGAAAACAAAAGAGTATAGAGTGTATAGTTTGTTTGACTGGACAGCATAGAGAAATGTTGGATCAAGTTATCAATGTATTTGGAATAAGTGTAGATTATGATCTGAATATCATGAAAAAAAATCAGACGCTTACAGATATTACGGTAGAAGTACTTCGGGAACTTGAGAGGATTATAAATAAGGAAAATCCAAATTTAATGTTGGTTCATGGAGATACGACAACATCATTTGCAGCTTCGCTGTGTGCATTTTATCATGGGATATCTGTTGGACATGTGGAAGCAGGGTTGAGAACATATAATATGCACTCTCCATATCCAGAAGAATTCAACCGTCAATCAGTAGATTTGTTATGCGATATGTATTTTGCACCAACTCAGTGGGCATATGATAATTTGATTAAAGAAGGGAAAAATAAAAATAAAATATATGTAACTGGGAACACGGTTATAGATGCATTGAAAACTACTGTAAAAAAAGATTTTACGGATTCAAATTTAATGTGGGCAAAGGAAAGCAGATTTATTTTAGTAACAGCTCATAGACGTGAGAATCAGGGATTACCAATGTTGGGAATGTTTAGGGCCATAAAGCGTATTGCCGAAGAGTATAAGAATGTAAAAATTTTATTCCCTGTTCATCAAAATCCCAAGATTAAGCAGTTGGCAACAGAAATGTTAAGCGGTAATGAGAATATAAGGTTAATTGAGCCATTAGATCCGGTTTCATTTCACAACTATATGTATCATTCCTATTTAATCCTGACAGATAGTGGTGGGGTTCAAGAAGAGGCTCCTTCCATGGGAAAACCTGTGTTAGTAATGAGAGATATGACGGAAAGACCAGAGGGAATAGCGGCTGGAACATTAAAACTGGTAGGTACCACAGAGGAAAATATATATAAGGAAACAAAGAATCTTCTTGATAATGAGTCCGAGTATAAAAAGATGAGTGAAGCGAATAATCCGTATGGGGATGGACATGCTTCAGAGCGGATAATAGAATGCATATTAAGAAATATTTAGTATGCTTTTAACTATAATATAAATAGAGAGTAAATGAATGAATCGAAATAGAGTATCAATAATTATTCCAATCTATAATAAGGAACCATATTTGAACCACTGTTTTCAGTCTATCCTAGAACAGAGTTATGAGAATATAGAAATAATATTAGTGGATGATGGATCTATAGATGACTCAGGAAAATTATGTAAAAAAATTGCGAGTGAAAATTCTAAATTTACATATATTTATCAGGAAAATAAAGGGCAGACGCTTGCACGTATGAGAGGATTGGAAGCGGCACGATCTGAATATATAGCATACATAGATGCAGATGACTGGATTGATGAAAAATATATATCTACACTTATGAATGCAATAAATGAGGACGGAAAACTGGATTTGGTATCATCAGGGATAATTTATGAAGATGGAAATAAAGGCAGAATTCAGAAAGATGGTATTCCAAGCGGAATTTATGAAAATTTGCAACTTGAGGAGATAAGGGGCAAGGTTATATATAATGAAGATAGCAATGGACAGGGCATAACACATTCTATGAGTGGGAAAGTATTTAAAAAGGCATTATTGAAGAAAGCGTTTGCAGCTGTTAATCCTAAGATTACCATTTTTGAGGATGGAGTTGCTATTTTTAGCTATATAGGAATTACAAAAAAAATTAAAGTATTGAATTATGTAGGATACCATTATATGCAATATAGTGATTCTTCAATACATACAATAGGAGAAGATAAATTGTATAGTGTAAGTTTATTGAAGGAAAATTATATTGAAATTGCTAAAAAATTAAACATTTATGAAAATGTAAAAAAAGAAATTGCAAAGCATATATCATTTACGTATGCAATGGTCTTGGGGAGAGAAATGGGGTTGGAATATGTAGATCAATATATCATTCCCAAATTTATGATAGAAAAAGATACTTCTGTTGTAATATATGGAGCTGGTGAAAGAGGAATTCAGTTTGAAAAGCAAATTAGAAGATATAGATCTATTAAATTAGTAGGATGGATAGATCGTAATTACAGAGAAAAAAGAAAAGAATTAGGAATCCAATCACCACAAGATATATGTCAAATAAAATATGATTATTTAGTAGTTGCAATAGAAAATATGGAAGTGGTTCATGATGTAATAAAGAAGTTAATGGAAATTGGAGTACCATATGAAAAAATTATTATTTTAAACCATAGATATGTTTATCAAAATGGAAAAGAAAGTCATTATAGTGATTAACCGATAAAATGTTGTTGGAATTAGAATATAAATAATTTTATGTAGTTTAGGAATGATGATTAAATGAAAGTAAGCGTTATAGTTCCAATATATTATGGTAAGAAATATATTGTTTCGATTTTACAACAAATAGAAGAAAATGTAGATAATTTAATAGATGTTGGTGTGGAACTTATTATTTATAATGATTCGCCGGAACAGAAAATATGTATATATAATCGGGGAATATATAACTTTGATATAAAAGTAATACAACCCCAATATAATAGTGGAATTCATGGAGCGAGAGTAAGAGGACTTCAATATGCGACAGGGGATTATATAGTATATTTAGATCAGGATGACCAAATATCATCTGAGTATTTGAGAAGTCAGGTGTCATGTGTTTTAAAAAATGATGCGGATGCAGCAGTTTGTAGAGCCATGGAAAATGATAAATGTCATTATAATAAAACACTTATTTTTGAAAAAGCTATTTCAAAAGAGTTTTTATTAAATAAATTTAATCCAATTATTTCACCTGGACAAGTCATAATTAAGAGATCATCAATTCCAATAGTATGGTTAGAAAATATTTTGAAATATAATGGTGCGGATGATTATATGCTATGGCTAGCTATGTTTGGAATGAAAAAAAAATTCGCATTAAATCAGGATATTTTATTTGAGCATATAGTCACAGGATTGAATACGTCAGATGATGTAAATCAGATGATGGATTCTGAACAAGAGATGATAGATATTCTAAGTGATAATGAAATATTTATTGGCAATGATTATGAATCTTTAATGCAATTAAAAAATGTGTTAAGGAGAATGCATATTAAACAATTGGAAAAATATAGAGAAACTTTAGGATTCATAAAAGAATGGAATTATAGAATAAAACAAACAGATTCTTTGGGGATGGATTGGTTAAATGGATCTGTTCAGAAGGTCAGCATTTACGGAGCTGGAATATTAGGTCAGAGTATTAAGGATTTATTAGAAGAAATTGGTATTGAAGTAGTATATTATTTAGATATAAACGCAGAGTATATGAAAAGAGACATTCCTGTATATGATATGAATATGGAAGTAGATGATGTCGATTTAGTTGTTTTAACGATTAAACAAAGTCAAATTAAAAGGGATTTAGAAAAAAAGTTTCAGAGCAGAGTATTATACGCAGAAGATTTGTTAGCAACATGAAGCGAGACCACTTAAACTGAGGAAATGTATATTATGAAAAAAGTACGTATCTTGCATATGACTCCACCAATAGTAAATAATGGTATTTATAAGTATATATTCATGCTATACAAGTACATTGATAAAGAAAAATTTGAATTTGAATTTCTTATGCAGGCACCAGAAGAATTAAAGAAAACGGTAGAATGGCAACAGTATCAATTCAAAATATGTTCTTTTTCTACGACGCAAAGAGAAAATCCAGAAAAATTCAGAAAAGAAATATATGATATTTTATCTGCTGGATATGATGTTTTAGAATTACATACAAGTTATTGGAGAGGTTTCATGATTGAAGAGATTGCTATGGAAATGGGGATTCCGCATGTCATTGTTCATTCACATTCATCAGGTGTGGATAATAATGATATGGAAGAGCGGAAGAGACAGGAAGCAATACATCTTCAATTTAGGCAGGTCTTTGGAACGCAGTATGCAACAGAATTCTGGGCATGTTCGTGGAAAGCGGCAGAATGGCTGTTTGGGGATAGAATTCCAAGAAATAAAATTAGAATTGTTAATAATGCCATAGAGGCAGAAAAATATCAGTTTAATCCAAGAGTCAGAGATAAAATAAGAAAACAACTTAAAATTGAAAATAACTTTGTAATTGGTCATACCGGAAGGTTTGAGTACCAGAAAAATCATCATTTTTTGTTGCAAGTTTTTAAAAAAGTGTGGACAAATAAGCCGTTTGTGAAACTGTTGCTTGTTGGAGAGGGTCAGTTAAAGAGTAAAATAGAAGAATATGCAATAGAATTGGGAATATATGATCAAATTATTTTTTTGGGATGGAGAAATGATATCCCAGACTTGTTGCAGGCAATGGATATGTATTGTCTTCCTTCATGGTTTGAAGGATTACCGATTGTGATGGTGGAAGCTCAGAGTGCTGATTTAAAATGCATATCTAGTTCAGAAGTGACTAATGAAGTGAAGATATTAGATGATTATGAAGTGCTGCCTTTGGAAGAGGATGTATGGATAAAAAGTATTAATACATATATACAAAATTCCAGACCGCGAAAAGAAAATATAGAATTAATCAGAAAAAGTGGATTTGATATCCAATCGCAAATAAGGGATTTAGAGGAATTATATTGTAATTGATATATTTGCACTATTTATTACTTGTATAAGGAAAAAGAATTGAATAATAAGCAGAACCATATTAAAACAAAAAGAATATATATAGTTGGAGCACATTCGAGAGCCAGAACACTAGGAGTCTATTTAAGAAAAATTGATCCGCAGATAGCTATTGCGGCATATTTGGTTAATAATGATGAGGTGAATCCTGAAACGATTGATGGAGTTCCGGTACTACATTTTGACAGAAAGATAGCATTAGAAACAGGTAATGTAGTATATTTGGGAACCAGAGGCATTTACCATGATGAGTTGAAGAAAGAATTGGAAAAGATGGGTATGCATAACATTATTCCAGTTACACCGCAGCTTGATTGTGAATTAAGGAATCAATATTTATTGCTTCATTTCAGGGAACAGGGACGCAGCTTTGAAAAGCTGGATGATCTGCTTCCTTTTTCCGAAGACGATCATAAGTGTACAGGGGCTATAGGGAAAATCTATATCATAAAGTCTGCCTTTGATAAGGCTCTACAGAGTAGTTTTGCAGAGCCCGTTTATACAGAATATCTTCAGGTTGGTGCAGCTTTAACTGAGATGCGAATAGCTGTGGTAACAGATGACACGGGAGAAAATATATCCAAGAGAAATAAGCAGTTTTGTGAATTGACAGGTTTATACTGGCTTTGGAAACATGCAACAGATGAAGTGATTGGATTGGAGCATTATAGACGGCACTTTTTATTGCCGGATGACTGGCAGAGAAGGATGCAGGATCATCATATTGATGTGATTTTGCCAACACCGTTGTATGTAGCACCTAGTCTGGCACAGAATTATAGAGAGAGGCATACCGCTTCCGATTGGGAATACATGACAGAGTATGTTCGGAAACAAGATCAGGCTGAGTATAATCGTATGATGGACTTCTTCGAAAATACAGGTTTATATTCGCCATGTAATATGTTTATTATGCGTAAAGAGATTTTAGATGAATTATGCGAATGGCTGTTTCCCATTTTGTTTGCCTGTGCAGAACATGGTGGTGAACGGGAAGACCAGTATCAGAATCGCTATCCCGGATTTATGTCAGAGCGCCTGATAACATATTACTTTGAGGCAAATCGAGAAAAATATAAAGTTGTTTACGCTGATAAAAATTTCCTTCTATAGTCAATCCTCCGATAATTTGCTATACTGATAGGTAATGAATGAACTGTTACACAGTTTGTAAGGAAACAAATCAAATCAGTAACATCGTTGAACGGAATGGTGGGTGTATGAATCAGGTAATCAGTATCGGCAATCAGGGCTTTGACAGTATTCGTCAGGAGCAGAGCTTTTATATTGATAAAACAGCATTTATTAAGGAGTGGTGGGAGTCGAGAGACAGTATCACCCTGATCACGAGACCGAGACGCTTTGGCAAGACATTGAATATGAGTATGCTCAACTGCTTCTTCTCCAATCGATACGAAGGCAGAGGGGATCTGTTTGAGGGACTTACGATCTGGAAAGAAGAAGCATATCGTAAGCTTCAGGGAACCTTTCCGGTATTGTTTCTGAGCTTTGCAGCAGTAAAAGCAGATAATCTGGAAGACGCCAAGCAGCAGTTGAAGGCACAGATCGCAGGACTTTATGAAGAAAATCGTTTTCTTCTGGATGGAACACTTCTTAGCGGGAATGAGAAGGAAGAATACAGGAAGGTTACTATGTATATGGGCGATGCAGAGAGCTCGCTCGCATTGAACCGGCTTTGTCTTTATTTGAATCGGTATTATGGTAAAAAGGTGATTATTCTTCTGGATGAGTATGATACACCGATGCAGGAGGCTTATGTTCAGGGATATTGGAAAGAGTTTACCTCTTTCGTTCGAAGCTTGTTTAATGCCTCCTTTAAGACGAATCCCTGTCTGGAACGGGCGGTTATGACCGGGATTACGAGAGTGAGCAAGGAATCGGTATTTTCAGATCTGAATAATCTGAATGTGGTGACTACTACTTCAAAGGAATATGCGGACGCCTTTGGATTTACGGAAGAAGAGGTTTTTGCAGCTTTGGACCTGTTCGGGATGGCAAAGCGTAAACAGGATGTGAAGAAGTGGTACGATGGTTTTACCTTTGGAAACAAAAAGGATATCTATAATCCTTGGTCGATTACGAATTTTCTGGATAAAAGGGAGCTGCGTCCTTATTGGGCATCTACCAGCTCCAATAGTCTGGTCAGTAAGCTGATTCAGACGGCTTCTCCCGAGATTAAAGAGGGTATGGAATCGTTGCTGCAGGGAGAAGAGATCGTAGTAAGCTTTGATGAACAGATAGTATTTGACCAGTTGGACAGGAGCAGAAATGCGATCTGGAGCCTTTTGCTTGCAGGAGGATATTTACGGACAGAAGAAGTTGAGTATCGCGGAATGATGCTGGAACCATGGTATCATTTAAAGATTACGAATCTGGAAACCTTTAGTGCGTTCAGCAGTATGTTGAAAGGATGGTTTGAGAACGAAGCCTCCAATTACAGTGAATTTGTGGAAGCATTGCTGGATGGAAAGCTGAAAGAAATGAATGCCTATATGAATGATGTGGCATTAACTACTTTCAGCAGCTTTGATGTGGGAAATCATCCATCGGGACGGACACAGCCGGAACGATTTTATCACGGTTTTGTATTAGGACTGTTGGTAGAATTACGGGATCGTTATGAGGTCTGTTCCAACCGGGAAAGCGGTTATGGAAGATATGATGTCATGCTGGTTCCACGTTTCAAAAAGGATGATGCAATTGTAATGGAGTTTAAAGTACATGATCCGGAGGAAGAAGGTTCCCTGCAGGATACGGTAAAGGCAGCGTTACAGCAGATTCAGGAGAAGAACTATGACGCAGAACTTCAAAGTCGTGGATTTTCACAGAACAGGATCCGGCATTACGGTTTTGCATTTGAGGGGAAGAAGGTACTGATCGGGGAATAGGGATCAGTCGGTTTGATTTTCAGGGAGGAACAAATGAATTTTGAATTAACAGCATCCATGATGTGCGCGAATTACGGCAATCTGGAGAAGGAAGTCAGGGATTTAGAGCAGGGAGGCATAGATTCCTTTCATATTGATATTATGGATGGACGTTATGTGCCCAATTTTGCCATGTCACTGAATGATATGCGGTACATAGCGAGTGCAACGAAGAAACCCTTGGATGTTCATCTGATGATTGAACATCCCAACAATCATATCAATTTATTCTTAAAGAATCTCAGAGAGGGAGATACGGTTTATATTCATCCGGAAGCGGAGTATCATCCATCTACAACACTTCAAAGCATCATTAATGCGGGGATGATTCCCGGTATAGCAATTAATCCGGGGACAAGTATTGAGACGGTAATGGAGATGCTCCGCATTGTTAAAAAGGTACTTGTAATGTCGGTGAATCCCGGAAATGCAGGTCAGATGTATCTTCCCTATGTTGGAAAGAAAATAACTAAGCTTCTCGCACTGAAGGATGAGATGGATATCCAGATTTTCTGGGATGGTGCCTGTGGTGCTGATAAAATTATAGAATATGCACCCAAGGGTGTGGATGGCTTTGTCCTTGGAACGACACTTCTGTTTGGTAAAGAAGAGCCATATGGAGAAACGCTGAAGAATATCAGGGAGTTGAAGTTCTAGGATGAATATTGCACTTATTTTATCGGGAGGAGTCGGAACACGACTTGGTGGTGATGTTCCGAAACAATACCGGATGGTTGGAGGAAAGCCGGTTATCGCGTATTGTCTGGAAACACTTGCGCAACAGAAAGAGATTGAGGCAATACAGATTGTGGCAGAGCCATCCTGGCAGGAGTTTATAATGGAAAACGGCAGAAAATCTGTATCAGACGATTCTGTTTTGAAAGCATCTGGTAAAGGGGAGCCTGATTCGGCGGATTCTGTATGGAAGTTGAAGTTCCAGGGATTTTCACTTCCGGGTGACAATCGCCAGTTATCGATCTGGAATGGATTGCAGGATATCCGGAAGTTTGCAGGGGAAGAAGATGTGGTATTGATTCATGATGCAGCCCGGCCATTATTATCAGCAGAATTGATACAAGCCTGTTTTAAGGGGATGGAAGGCTATGAAGGAGTTTTGCCGGTACTCCCAATGAAGGATACGGTATACTTAAGTGAAAATGGGCAGGAGATTTCCGGTCTCTTGGATCGAAAGCAGATCTTTGCAGGGCAGGCGCCGGAAGCATTTCGGATAGGGTCCTATTATCGTGCCAACCAGTCTTTATTTCCGGATCGGATCCGGCAGATGAATGGATCGACGGAGCCTGCTATTCTGGCAGGAATGAAGATCCGGATGATTCCGGGGGATGAGAGGAATTTCAAGATTACAACAAGGGAAGATTTGACACGTTTCGAGGAGATCATGAAGAAATGAAAGCATATGTGCTGAATGGCGTCGGACAACTGGATCTGATGGAGGTTGACAAACCGGAGTTAAAGGGTGGAGAGGTACTGCTTGAGGTAAAGGCAGCTGGCATCTGTGGATCGGATATTCCCCGTATTTTTGTGAATGGAACCTATCATTTTCCTACGATTCCGGGACATGAATTTGCAGGAATTGTAAGAGAAGTAAAGGATATTAAGGATCAGCATCTGGTCGGGAAACGGATGGGGGTCTTTCCTTTGATTCCCTGCAGGGAGTGTGACCCCTGTCAGCAGAAGCAGTATGAAATGTGTATGCATTATGACTATCTGGGCTCCAGAAGAGACGGGGGATTTGCAGAATATGTGGCTGTTCCGGTAAGAAATCTGATTGAACTGCCGGATACCATTTCTTTTGAGGCGGCAGCAATGCTGGAGCCTTCCGGTGTTGGGATACATGCATTGCGCAGAGTTGGTTTCGAGGGCGTCTGTTCTGCAGCCGTTCTGGGGACAGGCACGATCGGAATGCTGATCGCACAATGGCTGAGAATCCTTGGAGTAGCAGATATTTATCTGGTTGGGACGAATGACAAGCAGAGAGAACTGGCAGAAGGACTTGGATTTGACCACTTTTATAATACGAGAGAGTGTGATGCAGTACAGCACATTTTGAAGGCTACAGGCGGAAATGGCACGGATCTGGTTGTTGAATGTACCGGATTCAATGATGTATTGGAGGAATGCCTTGATCTTGCCAAACGTGGAGGAAAGGTATTGCTTGTTGGCAATCCGCATGGAGATATGAATCTCGGACGTGATGTTTATTGGAAGATTCTTCGTAAGCAATTACAGCTTTCCGGAACGTGGAATTCATCTTTTATACCGGAAGAGGCTGAGGATGACTGGACGAGAACTCTGGATGCTATGCAGCAGGGACTGTTACAGCCTGAGAAGCAGATTACGCACAGGCTGGAGTTCGATGAACTTGCCCATGGACTGCAGATCATGAAGAACAAGAGTGAATATTTTAATAAAGTTATGCTGGTCAGGTAAATTAGGAATAGGGAGACGGTTGCAGGCGAAGAGAGAGCCATAGTATACAGGTTCAGGAGTTTAGACAGTTTCCTATCGTACGAATCATTTCGGCAATTCTTTGATCATAGGTATGGAATTGCTTTACTTTCTCATAGCCATTGTGGGCAATGGCTAGGCGTTCCTCCTCATGACTTAAGTAATAAGCACACTTATCCGTAAGTTCATCAAGGCTTCCATAGGCATCTAAGTCCTCACCAATGGTAAAATATTCCGTCAGTTCAGACTGGAAGTTTGTCATTAAGAAGCCGCCACACCCCATGATATCATAAACACGTAAGGAGAGTCCGGTCTGGATGGGACGCATGGTAATATTCATGTTGATTCTGCTGTTAGCAAAAACAAACGGCATTTCGGTCAGGGTCTGTACACCATCTTTGATCTGGACATTTTGGAGGGAACTGGTATCACTTCGGGTATACAAGGTTACATCAAAATGCTCGGCAAGCAGATTAAGAGTGCGGATTCGTTCTGTCTCTGCCAGCTTGAAGCCAATATAATCATGGGCGGCAACAAAGGAGTCCGTATTTGTGAAGGTGTTGTCCGGTGCATAGAAATGGCTGTCAGCAGTCTTGATTTCCCGGATGACCTGTGGAGTGAGCGCACTTTCAATAATATTGCATCCATATAAATGAAGCTGGGCCTCCATTAATCCAGCGAGAAAGCCTTCTGTATAAGAGGAGAGCTTCAGGTCGTTGTATTTACACTTCTCAGTATATAAGGAGCCCACAAAGGAAATCTGATCCTGATAAGGATATATTTGTGAAGAAGAGGATAATGCATGATCCCAGCGGTTTACATTCGTAGCCAGAGGAAGGTAGAAGATATGATCCGGATTCTGCGGCTGGAAATACTCGTACTGGGCATAATCAAACAGAAAGATAAAGTTGGTATCATATTTGATAGAATTTGAAAACAACTCCAGTACCGGACAGTCTACCGTCCAGCAGACATAGGGAATCTGTACAATATGACAGAATTCAGCAATGGCCGGAAAGTAGTTTACACTGAAAATAAATAAGAAAGGCTTATCGGCCGGACAGGATTGATACTGTTTTTGCAACAGATCTACCTGCTGACCGGGAGTCAGAGACTTATCGCTCATTTCAGTGCATTCTTCGCACACGTTAATATTCAGCTTTCGAAAAGCTTCTATGATATCCGGTTCACATATATTTCCATAACGGTAAAATAGTAAATTCATTGGCTGCTCCTACAACATGATTAATTATATTTTAATCTTTTTCTCATAGGTGTCAATTTTATCTTCTCACATCAAAAATCTGTCCGCGATATTTCTGCAGAACGGTACGCAGCAGCATACCTAAGATGCCACAGGAAATAATTTCTCCAATACCGACGGTCAGCATGAGGTAGTAAATTGCACCTTCCACATGATAAACATAGGCAAGTACGAAAGGCACGATAACGGTGTTTGCAAGGATGGGGGGGAGGGGGGCCAGCCATTTTGCCTTATTGCGCAGGAGGTAGGTGCCGACTGCACCGATCAGCGTGGCAATACTCCCGAAAATAATGTCTAACAGCATGCATCCGGTCAGGGTATTACTGATGATGCAGCCTAAGAATAATCCGGGGATGGCGGCAGGGGTGAATACGGGTAGAATGGTCAGGGCTTCCGAGAAGCGGACCTGAATGGCATAGTTTGCCAGTCCCAGGGCATTGGCTAACAGAGTCAGCACAACATAGAGAGCAGCGATCACTGCCCCGTGTACAAGGTACAATACTTTTTTGTTCATTTGTTTTCTCCTTTAGTTTTGTTTTACGAGTGGAAGGTCTCGAACACTCGATGTAAATAGCTTGTATAACATATCACAATACTGTCCGGATTGCAAGGATAAATAAAGGCACCGGAACAACATATAGGAATAGCTGTGAGAATGCAATATCAATAAGTAATAAGTACAGTGCGACATAAATTATGAGACTGACAATATCATAAATTAAAGAAAAAATTTAATTTGTGAACCGTTAAAAATACACGAGTTCGGTCGAAATTCGATAGACATTGTTTTCGTTATATGATATACTAGCCGTGCGAAATGCATAAGATTTGATCGGATGCATACGTGTTTGCATGTGGTTTGCAAAACACTTATCTATTTTTTTACATTTAATGGAGGCTATGAAATGACGAAAGCAGAGATTTTAAAGGCAGAAATTTTAAAGCAGTATAAGAGTGTCAGACAGTTCGCAATCGATATGGAGATTCCGTATAGTACACTGGTAACTGCACTCGACAGAGGAATTGAAGGAATGGCATATGGTACGGTTATTCGTATCTGTGATAAATTAAGCCTGAATCCGGTAGACTTTTCTTCTCTGGAGAAGGGTGAGGTTCTTGGCGAGAAGTTACTGGAGAACAGAGTAATGCAGTATTACATCCAGTTAAATAAGAGAGGACGCAAGAAGATCCTTGAAATGATGGAGGATTACGTTCAGCTTGACAAGTACAAGGAGGCTTAATGAATAAGCATTACGATTATCTGATCGTAGGGGCCGGGCTGTTTGGCTCGGTCTTTTCTTACGAGATGAGACAAAAGGGGAAAACCTGTCTGGTGATTGACAAGAGGGATCATCTGGCAGGCAATATTTATACGCGTGAAGTGCGTGGAATCCAGGTGCATGAATATGGAGCGCATATCTTTCATACCTCGAATCCGAAGGTCTGGAATCATGTGCAGCAGTTTGCAGAGTTTAACCATTTCGTGAATTCACCGATGGCAATTTATAAGGATGAGATCTATAATCTTCCATTTAATATGAATACGTTCAGTAAGCTCTGGGGGATTAAAACACCTGCCGAAGCAAAGACGAAGATTGAAGAACAGATCGCAGAGCTGGCTATTGATGAACCACAGAATCTGGAAGAGCAGGCCTTGAAGCTTGCCGGCAGGGATGTCTATGAGAAGCTGGTGAAGGGTTATACCGAGAAGCAGTGGGGCAGAGACTGCCGTGAGCTTCCTGCCTTTATCATTAAACGGCTTCCGCTGCGCTTTACCTATGACAATAATTATTTCACCGATCGTTATCAGGGAATCCCGATTGGCGGCTATACAGCTATGATCGAGAAGATGCTTAACGGAACCGAGGTCCGTCTCAACACCGAGTATCGTTCCTTTGTGAAGGAGCAGGAGACAGCTTTTGCAAACGGAGCAGATGCCATTACCTATGATAAGGTGCTTTATACCGGAATGATTGATGAGTATTTCGACTATTCCCTTGGTAATCTCGACTACCGTTCCCTGCATTTTGAGCAGGAGGATATGCCGGAATGTGATAACTACCAGGGAAATGCCGTAATCAACTATACCGAACGCGAAGTTCCTTACACCCGGATCATTGAGCATAAGCATTTTGAGTTCGGTAAAGGAGACGGAACACTCATTACCCGTGAGTATCCGGCAGACTGGCATCCGGGCGATGAACCGTATTATCCCGTCAACAATGAACGGAATAATGCGTTATACCGGAAGTATCAGGAACTTGCTTCGAAAGAGAAGAATGTTTTATTTGGCGGCCGCTTAGGTCAGTACAAATATTACGACATGGATAAAGTCATTGAAGCAGCATGGGAAATGTGCGAAGCGCAGAATTAATGTGATAGAATTAACTTAATTATGGAAAACAGCTCAGAAGACAAAATATGACAAGCAGACCTTTCGCGAGGCTACTTGTTATATTTTTCTTCTGAGCGTCCGTCTGATTCTATCTAAACTTAAGTCAATTCTAACAATAACTATTAAACAACATCCCACTATAATTACTGGTTACATACGGTGACGAGAAATTATGTCCGGGATTCTTATAGGCCACAATGGTCTTGTCAATATACGCCATTGGATTCAGCGAAATCTGGTTCGTCTTCCGCAATACCGCATTCGTAAAGTCCTTCATGCTTGAAAGTGAAGAGAAATCCTCGTCGGAAAGAATTCCCTGATGGAACGCATTTTCATCCATGGATAACTGTCCGTCTTCCTCAAAGGACAACCCAAGCTTCTCAAGTTCCGGAAGGTAATGGGAAGACATCCGTTTCATTTCACTGATGAGCTGGCTGCTCTTCGGATGCAGCTCCTGATATTGGGAAGCAGAGCGGATGAAAGAATTGTATCCGCCGATCAGATTACCGACATTTTCGGTTAAGGATTCCAGATCGGTCTTCAATCCGACAGTAGCAGCATCACCGTCTGCGGTATGAACACCCTTCAGGGTGAGTTCGTAAGTATTGTCAATTGTAAAGTGATTCGTGGATGCGGTTCGCGGTTCTCCATTTAACAGGAATTCTGCATTGGAGGGTTTGCGGGAAACAAAGTCAAGCCCCAGGTAATCTACTGTTCCGGCCACCTTACTGGTATGATTGTCGGATACGTGGAAAATGGTATCGCGTCCGGCCTTCACGCCATCGGAAGCGGAGGTTAAGCGCAGGGCGCTGTTTCCTTTGCCATCCTCCAGAATATCGGCACTAACACCAATGTCTGCTTTATTAATCAGCCGGGAAAGACGTTCCTGAACGTCACGGTTCGTCTCACCTTCGTGAATGTTATACTGAAACTCATAGCTGAGATCGTTAATCGTAATATCAAAAGAGTAGGTGTCCGGAGCCAGCGTTATTTTGTCATCAGAAGGAAGGATGCTTCCGAGATTCTCCTGACTGGTTGCGAGTCCGGTTACTTCTATTGTAAAGGAAGGAACTTCGGCATTTTCGTCCGGTTCGCCGATATAAGCAGCATCGACCATATCCGGATTGCTGGAATACGCCGTTTTCTTCTGGAACATTTCGTCATCCCCGACACCACCCAAGGAAACAATGGTGTTGCGCAGGAGACGCGCATTTTCCTTCAAGCCCACTGCAAATTCACGAGATTCTCTGCTTGTATCAAAAAGATACAGGGGAGCGTCTTTATTTAATTTGACCATGGAGTTATAGATACTGCGGAGTTCGCTTTTCTTATGCGTGTCATACTGCGAAGAAGTTTTCTTCGGCGCATAAGTCGTCAGATAATGGTTATAGACGGTATTCATAATGGTATTGTATGCCATAACTGCCCCCTCCTTTCATCCGTGAATTCAATGCACCGGTCCGGTCCTGCAGAAATGACCGGACAGCCTGTAATCTACTTGCAAATACGAACCATCCGTGTTATATTTGCTAAGTCAATGTGTGCATCAGGGCATAAAAACCTACTTTTATGAGTAAAGTGTAACACGCTGACACACAGATTTCAAGTAGTGCAATAGAACTAGCAATTTCCTATTATATATATCGGTTTGTGATTAGAGATTATTAGCCGGAATTTACAGGAAGTTTTAAACAAATTCTAATAAAATTTTTAAAGCAAAATTTAAACATTGAAATATTCGTTTTTATATTGACGGAAAGGCTTGACTGTGTTATAGTTATCAAACGAGATGCAATTTAGGTCTTTTTTTTTGTGCTTAAAATTCGGATATTAGATTGGAGGAATAGAGAATGCGTACGAAGATCACATTAGCTTGTACAGAGTGTAAGCAGCGTAACTACAACACTACGAAGGATAAGAAGAATCATCCGGACAGAATGGAAACCAAGAAATATTGTAGATTCTGCAAAACTCATACTTTACACAAGGAAACCAAATAATTACGCTGTTGTTTGAAAGGAGTTATCATGGCAGAATCCGCAAAGAATGAAAAGACAAAGAAACCCGGTTTTTTCAAAGGCGTTAAGGCTGAGTATAAGAAGATCTCATGGCCTGATAAAGACTCACTCGTTAAACAGTCTGTTGCAGTTGTGTGCATTTCCGTAGTAGTAGCAGCTATTATTGCGGTACTTGATGTCGCAATGCAGTACGGCGTTAATTTCCTGACAAGTCTGTAGAATGAGGTGAATGTATGGCAGAAGCAAACTGGTATGTAGTACACACCTATTCAGGATATGAGAATAAGGTTAAAGCGAATATTGAGAAAACCATTGAAAACAGACATTTAGAGGAAGAAATCCTGGAAGTCCGTGTTCCGATGCAGGATGTTGTTGAAATGAAGAACGGTGCACGCAAGACGGTTCAGAAGAAGATGTTCCCGGGCTATGTTCTGATCAATATGGTAATGAATGACGATACCTGGTATGTAGTTCGTAATACCAGAGGTGTAACCGGATTTGTGGGACCCGGAAGCAAGCCGGTTCCGTTGTCCGAAGCAGAAATGAAGCCACTTGGAATCAAGGTGGAGAACATCTCCGTAGATTTCAAGGAGGGCGATACCATTGCGGTTGTTGCAGGTGTCTGGAAGGATACCGTTGGTGTGGTTCAGAGAATGGATTACGGCAAGCAGACAGCAACCATCAATGTAGAACTGTTCGGCAGAGAAACACCTGTCGAAATCAGCTTTGCAGAAGTAAGACTTATGTCTTAATGAAGTTTCTGCACAGGCAGAACTTCAGGAAACATTTTTAATAGGTTCACACTTGTGAGCCGTGGAAGCAGGAGTCATCCTGCGCCATACCACAATACAAGGTGTTCTTTTTCCTGGAACGCTCTTGTAAATATAGGAGGTGCCAAAATGGCAAAGAAAGTAGAAGGATACATCAAGTTACAGATCCCTGCTGGTAAAGCTACACCAGCTCCCCCGGTTGGTCCTGCACTTGGACAGCACGGGGTTAACATCGTTGAATTCACAAAGCAGTTCAACGCAAGAACAGCAGATAAGGGTGATGTGATCATCCCTGTTGTAATCACCGTTTATGCAGACAGAAGCTTTAGTTTCATTACAAAGACTCCCCCTGCAGCAGTACTTCTTAAGAAAGCATGCAACATTAAGTCCGGTTCCGCTACACCTAACAAGACAAAGGTTGCTACAATTTCCAAAGCCAAGCTTCAGGAAATTGCTGAATTAAAGATGCCTGACCTTAACGCTGCAAGCATTGAGACTGCTATGAGCATGATCGCCGGAACAGCAAGAAGTATGGGCATTACTGTAGAAGACTAGTGCCATAGGAGGATAACGAAATGAAACATGGAAAGAAATATGTAGAAGCTGCAAAGCTTGTTGACCGCGCAGTTGCATATGAGCCTGCTGAGGCAGTGGCTCTTGTTAAGAAGACCGCGGTTGCTAAATTTGATGAAACAATCGAAGTTCATATCCGTACAGGATGCGATGGACGTCATGCAGAACAGCAGGTTCGTGGAGCAGTTGTACTGCCGAACGGAACCGGTAAGACAGTTAAGGTTTTAGTATTTGCCAAGGGTGACAAGGTTGCTGAAGCAGAAGCTGCCGGAGCAGATTATGTTGGCGGCGAAGAACTGATCCCGAGAATCCAGAACGATGGATGGTTTGATTTTGACGTTGTTGTAGCAACTCCTGACATGATGGGTGTTGTTGGTCGTCTTGGTAAGGTTTTAGGACCTAAGGGCTTAATGCCGAACCCAAAGGCTGGTACCGTAACAATGGATGTAACCAAGGCTATCGCTGATATCAAAGCCGGTAAGATCGAGTACAGATTAGATAAGTCCAATATCATTCATGTACCGGTTGGTAAGGCTTCCTTCGACGAAGAAAAGCTTGCTGAGAACTTCAATGCTCTTATGGAAGCAATCGTTAAGGCAAAACCCTCTACCTTAAAGGGTCAGTATTTAAGAAGCATCACTCTTACCTCTACCATGGGACCTGGCGTAAGAGTAAGTGTTGCTAAGTACTAATTACAGAATTTAACACAGAATTAAGGCTATGGAGCGTGTCGAAAGACACGCTCTGTATTTTTATATAAAAATCTGTCGAACACCACTGCCTTGCATCAAATGGGCAAAGTGTGCTATCCTTATCCTTATGAATAGATCAAAAAAAAGAAACAAGAAATCCTCACAGAAAGGGGCTCAAAAACCTGTACTGGTGTTCCTGCTTACTCTTGGGGGAATCACATTGGCAGGACTTTGCGTCCTTTTAGTGCTGGCAGGCTTTCAGAAAATTCATGTCGATGTGAAAAATAAATATGAATCTGTGCAGAGCAGTATTTTTAAGGAACGGATTCCAATTAATCATACCGATTCTTCCAATGGAGGGGAAGCAGAGGTGACTTCGGAGCTTCTGAAGGAAAACCCACGCTATGGAAACGTTCTGGCAGATGAAGAATATATGGCACAGAACCGGATCTATCCGTGGGAGGCTTCTTCAACGGAGGAAGTGACGCTGTGCTTTACCGGAGATATTCTTATGGACGATGAATATGCCATTATGTCGAAGTTAAAAGGCCGTGGCGGAAGTCTGGATGAAGGAATATCGGAAGATCTCCTGACGATTCTGCGCCGGTCGGATATTACGGTGGTAAATAATGAATTCCCGTATACCAACCGGGGAACGCCGACAGAAGGAAAGACCTTTACCTTCCGGGCCGATACAGATACGGTATCGTATCTGGGAGATATGGGAGCAGACGTGGCAATTGTTGCGAACAATCATGTGTATGATTTTGGAGAACAGGGACTGTTGGATACCTTGGACACCCTGGATCAGGCATCCATTCATGCGCTGGGTGCCGGGAGAAATATCGGGGAGGCTTCGGCACCGGTTTATTTTATCGTCAATGACATGAAGATTGCCCTGATCGCAGCAACCCAGATTGAGCGTCTGGACAACCCGGACACGAAGGAGGCAACCGAAAATTCGCCGGGTGTCTTCCGGTGCTTTAATCCGGAGAAGCTTTGTGAGGTAATATCACAAGCGAAGGCGGAGAGTGATTTTGTGATCGTATGCGTTCACTGGGGAACCGAGAACGAGAGTGATCCGGATTGGGCACAGACGGATCAGGCACCACTGTATGCACAGGCGGGAGCCGATCTGATCGTGGGTGATCATCCGCACTGCCTGCAAGGGATTACCTATTGTGGGAATACACCGGTGCTTTACAGTCTTGGTAATTTCTGGTTTAATTCCAGAACCATTGATACTGGACTTCTCAAGGTCAGCATCGGACAGGATGGGATCAAATCCCTGCAGTTTGTACCCGCAATTCAGTCGGACTGCCGCGTGAAGATGGTTTATGACAGCGAAAAAGAACGGATCCTGTCTTATTTAAGAAGTCTTTCCCCCGGAGTACAGATTGATTCCGACGGATATATCTCACAAAATTAGATTTTACATTAGTTCTGTGAGTTTACAAAAAGTGAATTTCTTAAAAGTAATTTGCAAAAGAGGATTGACAAAAGAATCCCGTCTATGCTATTCTACTTAAGGTCGTTTTGATCATGCCGAAGACAGCAGGCGCCATGAGGCGTAAGAGCGTAAGCCACCTGCCGAGGAAAGAGTTTACATGAGAGATGTATTTTCTGCCCTTTCGTTTTCGGAAGGGCTTTTATAATACCGCCTGTAAGCAGGCAGATGTTCAATAAGCTCATTTCGGCACCCAAATCTAATAGGAGGTAAGAAAAGTGGCAAAAGTTGAACTGAAAACACCGGTTGTAGACGAGATTTCCGCTAACATCAAGGATGCGCAGTCCGTAGTATTAGTTGACTATCGTGGACTTACTGTAGAACAGGATACTGCTCTTCGTAAGCAGCTTCGTGAGGCAGGAATTACTTACAAAGTTTACAAGAACACAATGATGAACTTTGCGTTCAAGGGAACCGATTTCGAAAGTCTTGCTCCTTATCTTGAAGGACCGAGCGCAATTGCGGTTTCCACTACAGATGCAACCGCCCCTGCCAGAGTACTTAGCAATTTTGCTAAGACAGCTCCTGCCCTTGAAATCAAGGCTGGTGTGGTAGAAGGTATTGCATACGATGCAAAGGGAATGGAATCCATCGCAAAGATCCCTTCCAGAGAAGAATTACTGTCCAAGTTACTTGGAAGCATTCAGTCTCCGATTACGAACTTTGCTCGTGTTATGAACCAGCTTGCTGAAAAAGGTGGCGCATCCGCATGCGAAGCACCTGCAGCCGAGGCAGCTCCTGCGCAGGAAGCTCCCGCTGAAGCACCTGCAGCAGAATAATCTGATCTGCAAGTGATGTAACTAATTATTGATGAAAACAAATTAAATGGAGGAAAAGAAAATGGCAAAATTATCCACTCAGGAATTAATCGACGCTATCAAAGAGTTAACTGTATTAGAATTAAATGATCTTGTAAAAGCTTGTGAAGAAGAATTCGGCGTATCTGCAGCAGCAGGCGTTGTAGTTGCAGCAGCAGGCGCAGGCGCAGCAGCTGAAGAAGAAAAGACAGAATTTGACGTTGAACTTACAGAAGGTTCTGGTGTTCCAGTAATCAAAGTTGTTCGTGAAATCACAGGTCTTGGACTTAAAGAAGCTAAGGATCTTGTTACAGCAGCTCCTAAGGTTGTTAAAGAAGGCGTTAGCAAAGAAGAAGCTGAAGACATCAAGAAGAAACTTGAAGAAGCAGGCGCTAAAGCTACAATCAAATAATGTAATTTATACTTGTAGACAAAAGAGTGTCACGAAAGTGGCACTCTTTTTTTAATGCCAACGACCGGAGATATTATTAAAAAAGTTGTTGACAGGGATTTACATATATGCTATTATGGACAATGCTTTATTGTGTAGACTTATGCTCAACACATAGGCAAAAGAAAATTATAGAAAGCGCAGGGGTAAACGTCAATGGAAAAAAACAGATTACGTCCTAAGAAATTTGGCAAGAACGTCAGAATGAGTTACTCAAGACAGAAAGAAGTTCTTGATATGCCTAATCTTATTGAAGTTCAGAAGAATTCATATAAGTGGTTCTTAGAGGATGGACTCAAAGAAGTTTTTGAAGATATATCGCCTATTACAGATTACAGTGGTCACCTTAGCCTTGAATTTGTAGACTTTATGTTATGTGAAGACGATAAGAAGTATTCTATTGAAGAATGTAAAGAAAGAGATGCAACATACGCAGCTCCTCTCAAAGTTAAAGTAAGACTTTATAACAAAGAAACAGACGAGATTAAAGAACATGACATTTTCATGGGAGATCTTCCATTAATGACAGCAACAGGAACCTTCGTTATTAATGGTGCAGAGCGAGTAATTGTAAGCCAGTTAGTCCGTTCTCCGGGAATCTATTATGAAATAGGTCATGATAAGATTGGTAAAACATTATATTCATGTACCGTTATACCTAACAGAGGTGCATGGTTAGAGTATGAAACAGACTCCAATGATGTATTTTCCGTGCGTGTAGATAGAACAAGAAAGGTACCTGTTACAGTTCTTATAAGAGCACTTGGTTTCGGAACCAATGCACAGATTCGTGAACTTTTCGGGGATGAACCTAAAATTGAAGCAAGTATAGCAAAAGATCCTTCAGTAACAGAGAAGAGCCCTAATGGCGGTTATGAAGAGGGTCTCTTAGAGTTATACAAAAAAATCCGTCCGGGTGAACCTCTTTCGGTTGATAGTGCAGAGAGTCTTATCAATGCAATGTTCTTTGACCCAAGAAGATACGACCTTGCTAAGGTAGGCCGCTATAAATTTAACAAGAAACTTAATTTCAGAAACAGAATCTGGGGACACAAGCTCGCAGAGGATGTTGTGGATGTTACCACAGGAGAAATTATTGCATCAGCCGGAGATACACTTACAAAGGATTCTGCCCTTGCTATCCAGAATGCGGCAGTACCTTATGTATGGCTTGCCGTTGAAGACAGAAAAGTAAAAGTGCTTTCTAATATGATGGTTGATATTACAAAACATGTAGATATCACAGAGGAAGAGGCTAAGTCTCTTGGTATCCATGAAGCAGTATACTATCCTGTATTAAAGACAATCCTTGAAGAAAATACATCACTTGATGATATCAAGGAAGCTATTAAGAAGAACGCAAGTGATCTTGTACCAAAGCATATTACCGTTGATGATATTATTGCTTCTATTAATTACAATATACATCTTGAATATGGCGTTGGAACAAAGGATGATATCGATCATCTTGGAAACAGACGTATCAGAGCTGTAGGTGAATTGTTACAGAACCAGTACAGAATCGGTCTTTCAAGAATGGAAAGAGTTGTTAGGGAAAGAATGACAACTCAGGACGTTGAAGGAGCATCACCACAGACTTTAATTAATATCAAACCTGTAACAGCTGCAGTTAAGGAATTTTTTGGAAGTTCGCAGTTGTCACAGTTTATGGATCAGAATAACCCTCTTAGTGAAATTACACATAAGAGACGTCTTTCAGCACTCGGACCTGGCGGACTTTCAAGAGATCGTGCCGGATTTGAGGTTCGAGATGTTCATTATACACATTATGGCAGAATGTGCCCTATTGAGACACCTGAAGGACCTAACATTGGTCTTATCAACTCACTTGCTACATACGCAAGAATTAATGAGTACGGATTTGTAGAAGCCCCATATCGTGTTGTAGATAAGACAGATCCTAAGAACCCAAGAGTAACAGAGGAAGTAAGATACCTTACTGCCGATGAAGAAGATAATTATTATGTAGCGCAGGCTAATGCAGAACTTGACGAGAACGGATATTTCGTTAAGAACAGCGTATCAGGCCGTTACAGAGAGGAAACCTCGGAATTTGAAAAGAGCAAGATAGACCTTATGGATGTATCTCCTAAGATGGTATTCTCAGTTGCTACTTCAATGATTCCTTTCCTCCAGAACGACGATGCTAACCGAGCACTTATGGGATCTAACATGCAGCGTCAGGCGGTACCTCTTCTTACAACTGATTCAGCAGTAGTAGGAACAGGTATGGAATATAAGACAGCCGTTGACTCAGGTGCCTGTGTAGTAGCGGAAAAAGGCGGTCTTGTTGACAGAGCCACATCAACAGAAATTGTTATTCTTGAGGATGACGGAAACAGACATTCATACCAGCTTACCAAATTCGCAAGAAGTAACCAGAGCAACTGTTATAACCAGAAGCCAATCGTTACAAAGGGAGCCAGAGTTGAAGCAGGCGATGTAATTGCGGATGGTCCATCAACTTCTAATGGTGAAATCGCATTAGGTAAGAACCCTCTCATCGGATTCATGACATGGGAAGGTTACAACTACGAGGATGCTGTTTTATTAAGTGAAAGACTTGTAAGAGATGATGTTTATACATCAGTTCATATAGAAGAATACGAAGCAGAAGCAAGAGATACCAAGCTTGGACCTGAAGAGATAACAAGAGAAGTTCCGGGCGTTGGTGAAGATGCACTTAAAGACCTTGATGAAAGAGGTATTATAAGAATTGGTGCAGAAGTCCGTGCCGGAGATATTCTTGTAGGTAAAGTTACACCTAAGGGTGAGACAGAGCTTACAGCCGAAGAGAGACTTTTAAGAGCCATTTTTGGTGAGAAGGCAAGAGAGGTAAGAGATACTTCACTCAGAGTTCCTCACGGAGAGTATGGTGTTATAGTTGATGCTAAGGTATTTACAAGAGAGAACGGGGATGACCTCAATCCGGGCGTTAATCAGTCGGTTCGTATCTACATCGCACAGAAGAGAAAGATTTCTGTAGGTGATAAGATGGCCGGACGTCATGGTAACAAGGGTGTCGTTTCAAGAATTTTACCTGTAGAAGATATGCCATATCTTCCAAATGGACGACCTCTTGACATCGTTCTTAATCCTCTTGGTGTACCATCACGTATGAATATCGGTCAGGTTCTTGAGATTCACTTAAGCCTTGCAGCGAGAGCACTTGGATTTAAGATATCAACACCTGTATTTGACGGTGCTAACGAAAAAGATATTATGGATACACTTGATCTTGCCAACGATTATGTAAATCTTGAATGGGATGAATTCAAAGAAAAATGGGACGGCAAGATAAATGAAGAACTTATGGAATATCTTGGTGAACACCTTGACCACAGAGCAGAATGGAAAGGCGTTCCTATTTCAAGAGATGGTAAAGTAAGATTGAGAGATGGTAGAACAGGAGAATATTTTGACAGCCCTGTTACAATCGGACACATGCATTACCTTAAGCTTCATCATCTTGTTGATGATAAGATTCATGCACGTTCGACCGGTCCTTACTCACTTGTTACACAGCAGCCACTTGGTGGTAAAGCACAATTTGGTGGACAGCGTTTCGGTGAAATGGAAGTTTGGGCTCTTGAAGCATATGGTGCTTCATATACGCTTCAGGAAATCCTTACAGTTAAGTCAGATGACGTTGTAGGACGTGTTAAGACATACGAAGCAATTATCAAAGGTGATAATATTCCTGAACCGGGTATTCCTGAATCCTTCAAGGTACTTCTTGAAGAATTAAGATCACTTGCACTTGATGTTAAGGTTCTTGATGAGAACGGCGAAGAAGTTGATATTAAAGAAAATATCGGCTACGCAGAGTCTGATACTTCACATGAAGACCTTATGAGTGATAATAAAGCATATGGATATGAAGAAGCATTCGGTGACTTCGGATATCAGAAACAGGAATTCGTTGACGGAGAACTTTCTGATGTTGAAGAAGACACATCAGATATAGCAGATTTCGATGATTCAGCATTCGACAGTGAAGAATAGAAGGGAGATTAGTTATGCCAGAAAATACTAATAACGAAACATATCAGCCGATAACATTCGATTCAATTAAGATTGGTCTTGCATCCCCTGAAAAAATTCTGGAGTGGTCTCACGGAGAGGTTATTAAGCCGGAAACAATCAACTACAGAACATTAAAACCTGAAAGGGACGGACTGTTCTGTGAGAAGATATTTGGACCAAGTAAAGACTGGGAATGTTACTGCGGTAAGTACAAAAAAATCAGATATAAAGGAATTGTCTGTGACCGTTGTGGCGTAGAAGTTACAAAGGCAAGCGTTCGTAGAGAGCGTATGGGACATATAAGCCTTGCAGCTCCTGTATCACATATATGGTATTTTAAAGGAATACCAAGCCGTATGGGACTTATTCTTGACCTTTCACCAAGAGTACTTGAAAAAGTATTATATTTTGCATCATATATAGTTCTTGATGCAGGTGATACGGATTTATCTTTTAAACAGATATTATCAGAGCAGGAATATGCGGCAGCATACGAAAAATGGGGTTCTGCATTCAGAGTAGGTATGGGTGCGGAATCAATTAAGGAATTACTCCACAATATCGACCTTGATAAAGATTCAGCTGAATTAAAAGCTGAACTGAAAGATGCTTCAGGACAGAAAAAAGCAAGAATCGTTAAGAGACTTGAAGTTGTTGAGGCATTCAGGGAATCAGGAAATAAGCCTGAATGGATGATACTTGATGTCATTCCGGTAATACCACCGGATTTAAGACCTATGGTTCAGCTTGATGGCGGCAGATTCGCAACATCAGACTTAAACGATTTATATAGAAGAATTATCAACAGAAATAACCGTCTTGCAAGACTTATGGAACTTGGCGCTCCTGAAATCATTGTCCGTAACGAAAAGAGAATGCTTCAGGAAGCTGTTGACGCATTAATCGATAACGGAAGAAGAAACGGAAAGCCTGTAACAGGTCCTGGTAACAGAGCCTTAAAGTCACTTTCTGATTTACTTAAGGGTAAGCAGGGACGATTCAGACAGAACCTTCTTGGTAAGCGAGTTGACTATTCAGGACGTTCTGTTATCGTAGTAGGACCAGAGCTTAAGATATATCAGTGTGGTCTTCCTAAGGAAATGGCTATTGAGTTATTCAAACCATTCGTTATGAGAGAGTTAGTAAGACGTGGTCTTGCTGAGAATATTAAGAAAGCTAAGAAGAGTGTTGAACATCTTGAAACAGAAGTATGGGATGTGCTTGAAGATGTTATCAAAGAGCATCCAGTTATGCTTAACCGTGCTCCTACACTTCACAGACTTGGTATTCAGGCATTTGAGCCTATCCTTGTAGAAGGT
>OGOZ01000270.1_pt1 | contig 37354 bp, 18 predicted proteins | sample 1552801 | NCBI WGS metagenome assembly OGOZ01 (sample SAMEA2580196, study PRJEB22360) | human gut metagenome | biome: human gut; feature: human-associated habitat; material: faeces | place: Denmark | collected 2008/2010 | reverse complement strand
CGGCCTGTTGGAGGAATTCTTTTTCTCCATATCAAAGATACAAAATATTTAACACGTTGGCAATCAATTCGTTAGGAAAAGGTTAACATTTCCCGACAGTCCCTAATTACAGAAACCATGGATCATAATGAGATTGCGAAATTGTCGATTTCGCAATCTCTGAGCTGGACACATTACATAAGACTGATGCGGATTTCCGACCCGAAGGAACGAACAGTCTACGAGAATGAAGCGAAATTTGATGTCACTCAAGATGTCACTCAAGATGTCACTCAAGAAACGGACCTGGATCAATGAATAGAGTATCAGATCGCTGCAAACCCGAAAATAACGACACATGAGTTAGCGGAACTGTCCGGAAAGACTTCTCGAACCATAAAGCGTCATTTAGTTAAACTACCTCATATTAGATTTATCGGCAGCGGATATAGTGGGCATTGGGAGATAGACAAGAAATAAAAGCCGAACTTGATTATAATGAAATTATGCTACGGCCCGTAGCAGTTTTGGAAGAATCTCAAAAAGGAAGAAAAAAATTCCAATCAAAATTGCAAGTTGGCCTGCGAGTTAAAACCAGCTGATAAACAAAAGGTTATACAGTCTCTTTTAGGTGAAAGTTGCGAGTTGAATTGCGAAATCGTGATTACGCAATCTCTGAGTTAGACACATTACATAAAGATGAAACAAGCCACTGGACTGGGTCTCGTCCTCTCTGAGATTTCGTCGCTCGCGCTCCGACTTCCTGGAACGCAATGCCACACCAGAGCAACGAGAGCGCCAAGTGGACATCGCGGACGTGCTTCTGGAGGAAATGCTGAAGCGGAAATGACTTAGTCAAAAACGGTGCTGAATAACTCAAACATCTCAAGTAACTAAGATAACATCATTAACTTAATTAACGGATACAAGATACTGATGATAATGAGCTTACTGCTCATTGTTGTCAATATCTTCATTGTCACACATTGACGAAGCTGGCAATATAGTTCAAGTATGACAATTTATGATGAATCGTAAATATTAACGCTGGTAAGCTGCGGTGTGGCGAATCTTGTAAATACGCCAATATAAATTGTCAAAAATAAACAATTTTAGTACCTTTGCTATGGAATATTTAATTATAGAAACAGAACGATATGAGATTGTTCCCTGAGAAAATACACCAACTACGGGAAGAAAAAAACCTCTTCCAGAAAGATTTGGCTGAAGTTCTGTCAATAGACACGCCAGCTTACTGCCGCATTGAGAAAGGCGAACGAAGAGCTCGGCGCGATCAGGTCATTACATTAGCACGTTATCTGAATGAAGATAAAGAGGAATTTCTAACTTTGTGGTTAGCAGATCAAGTATCTGTTGTCCTTTCAACAGACATAAAGATTGCAAAACGTGTTCTTTCTCTTGCAGATCAATCTATAAACGGATAATTATGGCAAAATTGAAATATAAAATACCTGAACCATTGCCAACATTGTTGGAAGAAAAGAAGTCTTTATATGGGTTAAGAACATATATCAGTCTATTTAGCAGCGCTGGGGTAGGTTGTTATGGTTTCAAACAAGAAAATTATCATTGTATTGCCACCGTTGAACTGATAGAAAGACGACTCCGCATTCAGCAATATAACCATAAATGCGTCTACAATAGTGGGTACATTTGTGGTGACATGACTTCACAAGAAACCAAAGACAGAGTTTTTGAGCAACTGGAACTGTGGAAACGCTGTTACAATATAACGGAACCAGATGTGATAATTGCCACACCTCCTTGTCAAGGGATGTCTGTAGCAAACCACAAGAAAGGGGATGAATTAAAACGAAACTCCCTTGTGGTCGAATCAATAGTAATGGTCCAAAGAATAAGACCCAAGTTCTTTATTTTCGAAAATGTTCGTGCATTCTTAAATTCTGTTTGCACAGATATTGATGGCCATGATAAAAAAATCCGTCAGGCCATAGAAAGAGATCTTTCAGGGGAATACAACATCTTATATCGCGTTGTTAATTTTAAGGATTATGGTAATCCGTCTAGCCGAACACGAACTTTAGTATTAGGAGTAAGGAAGGACATAAAAGACATCACCCCATTGGACATTTTTCCGGACAAACAGCCAGAAAAGACATTGCGGCAAGTTATTGGACATTTACCATCATTGAAAGTGATGGGAGAAAGTGCTCAAGATGATATTTATCATAATTTTAGAAGTTATTCTCCTCAAATGGAAAGCTGGATTGCAGACATAAAAGAAGGGCAATCAGCCTTTGATAATACGGACCCTACAAAGATACCTCACCGAATCAAGGATGGTAAAGTAGTATATAATGCTAGAAAGAACGGAGATAAATATACTCGTCAATATTGGGATAAGGTCGCTCCTTGTATACATACTCGCAATGATATTATGGCGAGCCAAAACACTGTCCATCCTACAGATAACAGAGTGTTTAGTATTAGAGAAGTGATGTTGATGATGTCTGTTCCTGAGTCGTTTCAATGGTCTGATATTCCTTTTGAGAGTCTCAATAGGCTTGATTCAAAAGCAAGAAAAGCTTTCTTAAAAAAAGAGGAAATGAATATTCGTCAGAATTTAGGCGAGGCTGTGCCTACAGTCATTTTTAGGCAAATTGCTTGTAAGATTCGTCAGGCAATGGAGAAGACTGAATATTCAGACATTGAAATCGAGCAAATAATCAAACGTAATAATTTAACAGAAGCTAAAAACTTAGTGGCTTTTATATCGGCAAAAAGAGATTTAGGATTCCCGTTTTTGTCTAAAGTGGCGGAGTTAGCAAATGCTAACCGTGAAAACAATGCTGCATATTACACAAGACAAGATATCTGCTACTCAATTATAAAGAACTTGCCGAACTTTGACGGTTTAACCGAATTAAATATTCTTGAGCCAGCTATTGGGGTCGGGAATTTTCTACCCATACTCATTCGGAAGTATCAGTCAATCAAAATTGTCAACATTGATGTTGTTGACATCGATAGCGCCAGCATTGGTGTCCTCAAGGCATTAATGCTGACAATTGGCATTCCTGACAATGTTCGTTTAAACTATATCAATGATGACTTTCTTCTCCATAATTTCGAAAAGCATTATGATATTGTAATTGGGAATCCGCCGTATAAGAAAATCACTAAAGAAAAAGCATTACTAAGCAAGTATAAATCCGACTCATTTAATCAAGGGACTAATAATATTTTTTCGTTCTTTATAGAGAAATCATTAAGATTAGGAAATATCGTATCCTTGATCGTCCCTAAGAGTCTTATCAATGCTCCAGAGTTTAATAAGACTAGAGAACTACTGAATAAGTATGAGATTAGCAATATTATTGATTTCGGGGAAAAAGGATTCAAGGGAGTGAAAATTGAGACAATCAGTTTTATTGCCAATACAAGAAGGATTCCTGGACAAACCAAAGTGGAGTCATACATTACAAATAACACTGAGATATATGAGCAATCATATATAACGGATCCTTCCTATCCCTATTGGCTTATTTATCGTAATCCTAAATTTGATTGCGTGGCAAATAAAATGACCTTTGATATTTTCAAAGTGTATAGAGATAGGCTAATTACAAAAGCTCTTACAAAAAACAATGGCAAATTCAGAGTTTTGAAATCTAGAAATATTGGAAATAATGAGATCATTAATATTGATGGTTATGACTCTTATATTGACGACATCAATACTCTAGATGTCTCAAAATTTCTAAATCAAGAGAATTGTGTCTTGGTTCCGAATCTTACATATAATCCTCGAGCCTGTATGTTACCGGCAGGATGCATTGCAGATGGTTCTGTCGCTATTTTAACTTTAAAAAACACAAACACTAAAGTCTCAACTGAAGATTTAGCATTCTACGCAACAGCGCAATTTAATGAGTTCTATGCTATTGCGCGAAATAGAGGGACAAGGTCGTTAAATATTGATAACAACTCTGTTTATTTCTTTGGGAAACTTAAACACGTATAATTATGGATATGAGAACTAATATAATCAACTATATGAATCAGTTTGATTTAGATGTTCGCAAAACCAACGATGCGAGATTCGCAGACCAAAAATGCACGCCAGATGTCGTCTGCTTTATCGCAGATTGCATTAGAAATTCATTCTCGGAGGGGGATTATTTTGACACAAATTCAATATGGGCTTCCCAATATTTCATTAAGAACACAAGGGCCATATTCAATAAGCCATGGCCTAACGATGCTAGGGCAAGGCACGAATATGATAAATTTATAGCTCAACCTTTGAGACTATTAGCATCGGCACATATACTTGAATTGGAAAGAGGACATCGGAAGAATGTATATAGAATTAGAAATGAGTACATGCTCGATTATATTTCTCAAAGAGAACGAAATACATTCACATTTTTATCTTGCTATTTTGAGAAGGTCCTTTCGGATAGTGGAATCTGGAGACATTTCTTAGAATACAAAGAGAATCCTACTAGAGAATCATATTTAATATTGAGAGATCGATTTATACGCTTCATGATAGGTAATACAGCCATAAATACAGATGTTGAAGTACGTCGAATTTTTCCAAAAATACTTAACGTCTTAGCTGTTGATAATCAAATACCGGGTTCGGAACGAGGTTCTATATCAAAGTATGTTTATACTTTTGCTGATTTGATGTATAATAGAAAGAACTGGAGGGATCTCAATAAAGATAAAAGTATTACTCGCCAAGAAGCTGTTGAGGACAACGAAGAATTGAAACAGCAGGAAGCATACAATACTTACTACGTACAGAAAGCAATTGCTCACCTTCGAAAAATTCAAAAAGAGAGTGAAGTTCACGACCAATGGGGACAAGGCGATGCTACGCAAGTTCATCACATATTTCCAAAGTCCATGTACCCACAGATAGCTCATTATCTTGAGAACTTAATTTTACTCACTGCTACACAGCACTATACTAAAGCTCATCCAAACAATAAAACACAAGAGATTAATAAGGAGTATCAACTTACTTGCCTTCTGGCAAAAGCCGACACCATTGATTATTCTCTTAAAAAATTCGGAGAACGGTATTATCGCAAGGAATCATTCCTATATGTTATAAAGGTGGGATTATCACAAGAACAGGAATGGCCAATGACAATGTCTTTCGCTGATATCAAGCATCAACTAATATTGGCGTATAATGAATAATATTCACCCACTAAAGTATGAGGCAAAACAACAATAAAATTCGTTTCTACATTGTTTTTAACCTAAATATAGAAATTGAACATGAAACAGCTTAAAAGTATGCTAGATACTATGCTGCACTCGAAAAAGTAGATACGGAGGGCAGAAAAAGGTTGAATGAGTTTTTTTGTAGTTGAGTTTAGGTCGTTGGGCTCAGAGATTGCCCTCAGTCCCATCTACCCCGAAGGAGAAACGATTATGGGAAAACATGCCTGAAAACAGTGTAAGTAAATCAGGTGTCTGCAAAGTCCCTAAGTATTTCTCTTACAAAGGCGTCACCCTATACAAACTAAAGAACTCATTCCTGAAAAACAAAGAGTAACTCGTGTTGATTTTTGATTAGAAACGATTTTTTTGTTTAGAATGTATTATGGATAGATATATGCGCTTGAAGCACATAGAACCGAGTGTTGAGTCAGGGAACCCTTTTAAGAATTGTTTTACAGGAAGGGAGGGAATCGGAGAGGCTCTCACATCAATTGTGCATAGTATTGACCTTGGGGGGACAATTGCACTTACTGGGGAATGGGGATCGGGTAAGACCACGTTTTTGAGGATGTGGAAGCAATCTTTGGAAGACAAACAATATCCCGTTGTCCTGCTGAACGCCTGGGAAACTGAATGGGCGGAAGACCCGTTGATTGCTGTAGTTGCATGTGTTAGTAGGGCTTGTAAACAAGACAAGTCGAAAGAAGTTCTAGCTGAAATCCGCCGCTTAGCTAACGGATTCGTTCAGCAACCACGACAAATGATTCGTTCAATTGTAAAAGCGTCGATAGATAATCACATCGGCGACGTATCTCAATCGATTGAAGAACAGACAGGGCAAGCTTTTGAAAAGGCTGTGACTTCATTTGATGGAAAAGAGAAGTCCATGGTGTCTTTGAAAGAAAATTTGGAAAAACTCGCTTGGAATGTTAATCAGGAAAGTGGTGATGAAAAGCCCTTGGTATTTATCATTGATGAACTGGATCGCTGTAGGCCGGACTATGCGGTAAGGATGTTGGAAGTTCTCAAACATTTCTTTGTTGTAAAGAATATAGTTTTTGTATGCGCTGTTGATAAAAAGCATCTGGAAGACTCTATTTGTGGCTTCTATGGAAGTGAGAAGATTAATGCTTCTGAATATCTCCGGCGCTTCTTTGACTTGGAAATTGGTCTCCCGTTACCGGACTATACCAAGTTTTGCGAGCATCTTTATGACTATTACCAATTGGATGATTTTTTTGAGTCTGAAGAACGCCTTAAGTATCCTATATTCAAAAACAATGCGGAGGATTTCAAGTGGTTTCTGTCGTCTTTGGGAATTAAAAAAGGGCTGTCTCTTCGTCAACTAGAGCGTATCACGGCATTTACGAAGTTGTCGTTGAGAAATATGCCGGTCGGGACATCTTATTATCCGATACTCAGTTTATTTGTGACATATTTGAGGTTCTTTGATTATCAATTCTATACAGCATTAAGAGATCATAAGTGGACTTGTCAGAAGATTCTTGATGAGTTTCAGACGAGGTATCTGAAATTGTTAGACACAAAACCCGATCCGTATGACCCAAGGAGTGATCATCAAGCTATGCTTTTTTTGATTGGGAAGTTAATTGTCTCATATAACAATGACCGCAGAGCTAAAGCAGAGAATATATACGATTTTCAAATGGGAAAAACCAACCTGACTCCTAATGAGTCCTTTATAGCAAAGGAGGAACTTGACATGGCTTTGAAATATGCTAATCAAGGTTCTGAAGGCTATGAGTTGTCCGGTCTATTCCGATATTTGGAAGTGTTGAAAATAGACTGACATTGGAAGTGGACCGTCTAATGGAATAAACATAAATTAGTGTAAGACAATTTATTGAATATTTGTGTCATGGATATACATAAACTTCTATCTGGTGGTGAGCGTGTAAAGCTCGAATGTAAAAGGGCGTCAAAGGGCTTGCCGGCTTCCCTTTGGGAGACCTATTCAGCTTTTGCCAACACATACGGCGGAACAATACTGCTGGGTGTGGTGGAGCATATGGACGAGCCGGATAAATCCAAACGATTTGAGATGGTTGGAGTTGACGATGCTGATAAGATTCGAAAGAACTTGTGGGATATTGTCAATAACAAGGAGAAGGTTAATGTAAACCTCTTGAAAGATGACGATGTTCAAACCATAGATGTCGAAGGCAAAGCAATTGTTGCCATTAACGTGCCTCGTGCAGATTATACCATACGTCCCATCTACATCAATGGCAACCTGTCGAAAGGGACCTTTAAGCGCAATCATGAAGGCGACTATCATTGTTCAGAGCAAGAATTGAAGATGATGCTCCGTGACGCTAATGAAGCCGGTAACGACCGAATGATTTTGGAGTATTACACGATGGATGATATCGATATCCCGACCCTGGAGCGATATCGTATCATGTTCAAGACAAGTAATCCAGACCATGTTTGGAATGGACTTGACAATAAGGAATTCCTAAAGCAACTTGGTGGTTATGCCGTCAACCGCAAGGATGGAGTGGAAGGATTGACGATGGCAGGTCTGTTGATGTTCGGTAAAGGCCTGCCGGTAAGGGAAAGGTTTGATAACTTGCGTATGGACTATATTGATAAGTCTCATTTGATTGGTGACCAGCGATATAGCGACCGTCTTACGTATGATGGAACATGGGAAAACAACCTTTTCAACTTTATAAGGACCGTGCTGCCAAAACTGACAAGTAACTTTCCGCGCCCGTTCAATATGGAAGGTGTCGTTAGAAATGACGACACACCACAGCATAAGGCGGTACGCGAGGCGGTGACAAACATGATAATACATGCTGATTTCATGGTGAACGGACTTCTAAGAATTGAAAAGTATGATGATCGCATCGTTCTTACTAATCCTGGTCTATTGAAATTGCCGTTAGAGCAGATTTATCATGGTGGAGAGTCAAAAGCCAGGAACCAACGAATGCAGAATATGTTCCGAATGATTGGCTATGGTGAGAACCTTGGTTCTGGCTTTCCGCTCATTCTAAATGCTTGGAATGAAAAGCACTGGCTCAAGCCAGAACTTCAGGAACAACCGGAACTGATGCAAGTGAAATTAACCCTGCATGTTCAACCTGACCCAATAAATGGACCAATAAATGGACCAATAAATGGACCAATAAATGGACCAATAAACTTAACCGAAAGACAGGAGCTGATTTTGCAAATGTTTGCTGAGGACAAATGCCTGAGTATAGGAAGGCTTTGTGAAAAGACGGGCCTTTCCAGTACTACAGCTAAACGAGAAATTGCATTTCTCAAAAAGTCCGGATATCTGGAACGTATCGGGAGCCTTAAAACTGGATATTGGAAAGTAAATTCGTGATTCACACGCTCCGTTTCCCTCTCCTTATCGGAGGGGCCCTTGCACACGCCATGAAGCTCACGGCCGCCGCGCTCGTCCTCTCCGAGATTTCGTCGCTGGCGCTCCGACATCTCGCTCCGCCTGCGGCGGGGCTTTACAAAACGAGAAAGAGAAAACAGCGTTCAAGTGAACTTGACGCTGTTTTCTCTTTCCCGTTTTGCGGAGAGGACGAGATTCGAACTCGTGGTACGGTAAACCCGTACGTCAGTTTAGCAAACTGGTGGTTTCAGCCACTCACCCACCTCTCCGGAAATGCATTCTTTCGAGAGATTCGTTAACCGATTTCTCCTGATAGGAATGCAAAGATAAAACGAATATTCGGTTTTGCCAAAAATTTTTGACTACAATCCTAATTCATCTATGATTCTGGACATCCTGGCATATCTGTCCAAAGTCCAGAGAATATAACGGATATCCACGCAGACACACTTGTTGTAACCCGGAACTGCGTACAGATCACTGGCGAGAGACTCCTTGTTGCCGTCGAAAGCAAGGCCTATCAACTGACCAGAGGCATTGAGCACAGGACTACCGGAATTGCCGCCTGTGATGTCATTGTCAGTCAGGAAATCGGCAGGCATTGTCCCTGCAGGAGCACCTGCGAACCCGGTAGCGGCCACATTTGCCTTCCCGCGTGATTTTCCTGATACAGGCATCACAGACACAGCCCAGCGGCCCCAATCACGTGACTTCAGCATTGACATAAACTCGTCCGAAGGCTTGAAGTCGCGGTTGGAAGCATCATATTTTTCGATGATGCCGTTCGTGGATGTCTGCCAAGAGCACCACATGCCGTCTTTCGGCTCCAACGGGCCTACCGTGCCATAAGTGACACGCATAGTGGAATTCGCATCCGGATACTGGGCGATTCCCTTGTCACGACGCATTTCATAAAGCGCCTGGGTGTATTCCTTGTTCAGAGCCAGAATCTGATTCCGGTGGTTCATGTCATTGTCACGCTTGTTGAAATCGAGAATACTTACATCCAGAAGCAGCTTCTTGAGCCTATCCTCATTGAACTGGGCCGGGTCATCAAACAATGAAGCCTTTTCCGGAGAGGCAACCATGGTCCCATCCCAGACGTAGTCAGTCATTGACTTGAAATCATGACCGAACTTGGCAAGAAGTTCCTTCTGGTAAGGGCCGAAAAGAGAAGTGTCAATATTGGTAAAGTACTGGGCAACAGCATATTCCAACAGGTCTTTCTCCACTCTCGGGTCTGTCTCGGCAATGCCCCTCATAAGATGTTTCTTCATTGGCATGAACTTGCCGCGAGCACTGTTCATTCTCATAATCGTGCGACCGATAATCGTGCCGCGGAAGAAAGTCTCCCGGAAATAAGCCTTGTTGCGCTCCACGGCCTCTGTCTCATCATACATCTTCTTCAAATCCGACATGAGACTACCCCATCTGGCTTTACGACCGGCATCAGCCTCTATCCACGCCTGAAGTTCCTTCTCCTCAGACTCCTTTATCGACTTGACACCGAACCGTTTAAGACACTCTGCCTCACCTTCCTGCATCTCACCTATATTGCTCAGACCGAAGAAAGTATCCGAATACTTGAGCCATACAGAAGGGTCGGCATCCATCCAGCGACGCATAATCTCCATCTGATTACGTCTCAGTTCATTGGCAATCGGAAGAGTCACACGCTCCTGATAATCTGTCTCCAACGAAGACGCATAACGATTGGTTCTGCCTGGATAGCCGATAACCATCGTATAGTCACCAGGCTTATATCCCGCAAGAGAAATCTCCAACTTGCGAAGTGGCTTCAGAGGCACATTCTCCTTAGAAAACTTGGCAGGCTTACCATCAGGAGACATATATACACGATACATAGCGAAGTCGCATTTCTGCTGAGGCCATTCCCAGTTGTCAGTATCACCACCGAAAGCAGCCACAGAAACAGGAGGCGCAGCTACAAGACGAAGATCCTCATACACATCGTATAATGCCATATAATACTTCTCCCCAGCCCACATTGAACTCAAATACGCCTCTTTACCGGTGTTTTTCTTGTATTTCTTCTCCATGATGAAGCTGATACGGCGCATCCCGCACGGCTGCTTCTTGCAGCGTAACTCCTCACGAAGAGCAGTCACCTCAGATGTGACATCCAACACACGCTTCAGGAAGAACACCTGCTTGTCCGGAATCGGCAGTTCCTGGTCCTCCTTCAGAGCCCAATAACCTTCTTCCAGATAATTATGTTCAGGCGTACTCAGCGCAAACACATCACTATAAGCGCAATGATGATTGGTAATCAGCAATCCCTTGTCGGAAATGATACTTCCGGTGCAATAGAAGCCCAACGATACGATAGCGTCAGACACCGCACTTCCCGGAGCATCAGCATTGTAAATCTCCCCTGCTGACAGTTTCAGACCACGCTCCTGCATCTTCTTCTCCAATGCGGAATTGATGTCCTGAATCAGCCACATTCCTTCATCCGCCTCAGCTGCCGCCTGTCCCAACAGGATTCCCGCCAAGGTCAATGCCATCAATCTAATCTTTCTTATTTTCATTTTATATTTATTAATACTCAAATCTACTCAGCCAGAACAGCTTCAAGAGCCGAACCATGATAAGACATTTCCACGCCTGGAGTCTTGAACTTCAGCTTGGCATCCACTTCACGGACATCATCTTCAGCATAGGTGATAGTCCATTTTTCCATATTGAGGAGTTCCCATATACGGCTTGCAGTCATAGGGGCCGCATATCTTACCATAAGTGCAGGAACGAGATCCTTGTTGAGTTCCAGATAGACGCCGATGATACCGTCGTTCTTAGACAAATGGTTGCTTACGAACGGAAGATTGCGCAGAATGATAGGCTTCTCGTAATTCGCATCAGGAATCTCATACACGAACTGCGGCTTACCCTCGAATTCCTCGACTCTCTTCTTGAACTGAGCCTTGAACGGAGTGAACATCCTGCGGATGAACGCTTCTGTAGAGATGTAGCTTTCGCCGTCCTCCAGGTCCACGAACTTGAAGTTCACAGGAGTAATCTTGGTTCCGCCGCCATGCAAAGGCATTTCGAGTTCCTTCATATTGACAATCTTCTTGAACCATGCCTTGTCGAGATTCTCAGAAGGATCCATATAAACTCTGACAATGAGCGGGCAGGCAAACTCGGACTCCAGACCATATATCTTCTTTTCAGTCAGGCGCATCTGCAGACCGAGATAGTTCAGGTCGAGCTTGTCATACATGTTCTCAGTCCTGATGGTCACCACCTTGATACTGTCCGTAGCGGCAGGATCCGGAGTATTCACACGGAACTTGGACGGAGTGAACACGCTTTCCTGAATCTTTTCGGAAGTCGTAACTGAAGGGTCATAAGTAATCACCGCCCTATGATGAGCCACGAATGTCTTCACACCATACACGCCGCGGATCTTCTCCAGCTTGGCCTTGAATGCCATAGAGCTTCCGTAGCACTTCACTGAGCGCAGACCGGTCATCTCCATGGTCTCGAGCGCAGAAGGATCCACCAGCTGCTTCACGGTGCCGTCCTCGAGAGTCTCCTCGATGCCCCATGTAACATTGATGGTAGGCAATTCGTACTTGTCCCCTGCCCAGAAGCCGAATGCGACAAGCAGCACAGCGATAATGGCCGGAAGCAGCACATTGCCAAGATTCCTGCTACCTTTCACGCATACTCCGGTGTGGATAGCGTCCATCGGGCAAACCGCAATACATTCGCCGCAAAGCGTACAATCCACGGCATTGACAGCGCCAGTCTTGCAGTTCGCGATATCGATACCATAAGGACAATGCTTGTTGCAGATTCCGCAATGGGTACATTTCGCATCATTCTTCATGATATGGAGCACCTGCAGCTTCGGCTTCCCGCAAAGAATCTCCAACAGGTAGCCGGCTACACAGAACGCAGCCAGAAGAGCCCACCAAGGGACATTGACACCCACCAGGCCGAGCACATAATACGCTGCCGCGAGAACGACTATCCACACCCAGAATTTCAATGAATTGGAAATCGCGCCGAGCGGACAGAGGTACTTGCACCAGAACATGTTGATCATGAATCCGCATATCAGGACCAATGCTACAGTCACGATGGACATCCACAGGGTGATTTCACCCTTGAATCCCGTCGCCACAGCGTAATACGGGTCCAGATTCTTGCAGAACAGCTCACTTGCGGTAGCCGTCATGTAGAAAATCCAGAACAGCAGCGCGTATTTGATGACGCGGAGGGCCTTGTCGGCGATGCTACCATTCTTTATTTCAATGCCTTTCCACCCGATTACATTGCGCAGCTTGACCAGGAGGTCCTGCACCGTTCCGAGCGGACAGATATAACCGCAGAAAAGCTTGCTGAAAAGCACTACCGCAGCAGCGAGGACAATGCCCATGACTATCTGCACCATGCTCATGCTGCAAGGCAGTGATCCTCTTACGAAGAACGTAGTCAAAGCCTGAAGTCCACCCATTGGACAATACGCCTCAGGATTAGCCGGATTCTTACAAGGAATAAGCAAGAAACCGGCAATAGCGGCCAGGACACCCCACTGGAGGACATACTTCGGCCAATTCTTTTTGATTGTTGATTGTTTAGCCATTAAATTATGTATTTAAAATTTATTCTTCATTAAGCACTGAAAGCAGGCGCGCTCCCTTGTTTGCCTTGCGGGCTGTCTTAAGGACATCAGAAGCCGTCACTTCTGAAAGAGCCTGTTTATAATCTTCATCCCAAACTCCGGATGCCACATGATCCTGAACAGACGCATTTCGCTTAACCACAGATATTTGACGATTCTTCTGGAGTTTAGTATAATATTTCATCAGATAGTTCTTCGCTGCAGACATTTCCTCGTCAGTCGGTCCGTTCTCACAGAAATCAGACAGCAACTCATATACGTCATTCACAAGAGTATCACGCAGTTCCGGTCTGGTTTCGAAATCCACAGATGACTGGACAAGACCTTTCTTCTCACGGAAAATAGAAGAACTGAAACTTACGGAATAGGTTCCTCCACGCTGCTCGCGAATCTGTGAAAGGCAACGCGCAGACATAATGTAATCCAAAATATCCACTGCACACAAGCTCCTCAAATCTGTCTTCACACTATACAGCCAGTTCACGCTGACCGTGGCTTTAGAGACTTTGGATGATGCCTTGAAAGTACGCACATATTCATTGGCCCCCTTATAAGAAGGAACTTTAGGCTGGACCTTCGCGAGCTTATAGGCATATCCGGCAGGCATGGACGCCAAATACTTTTCGGCGAAAGCCGCGATTTCCTCTTTCGGCATCGAACTGCAGATATAGACATCCGTAGCACCGGCATCCCTGAACTGGCGGGCATGAACTTCCGCAAGCAGTTCCGGGGTCAATGCTCTTACGGCAGCTGAGTCAATCCTGCTGTACCACGGATGATTATTGTAGCAAACTTCGTTGAAGCCCTCACGGAATACCGATGAAGACGAACGAGGTTTACGCATAGATTCTACTGTAGCATCGATTGTGGTCTTCATCGTGCGGGCGTCAGAGAAATACGGGTCAGTAACAAGCAAATTCAGCACACTGAAGGCACGATCCGCTTTATCAGCAGCGACAGCCGTGGTAATCACAGCATTAGAGGCTGAGAATGACACCATGTACGGGATACCTTCGAACTGAGGGCTATTCATATTCTCCACCTTGTCAGAGCCACGGATACCGAGATACTTCTCCATAAATTTCTCGGCAAATTTTTCTGCCGGAATATTATCAGGAGCAAAAGCACGCGCACCGGTTTTTACCACATAATTTATCGAAAGCGCAGTCTTGGATTTCACGCCGTCTGCCGGTGTCCACCATACGCGCATCCCGTTGGAGAGGGTCCAAAGCTCCGTTTGAGAGCCCTTGACCGGCTGAGATTTAACAATTTTTCCCTTAGGAAGGTCAATGCTGAAGTCCACTTTCTTGAACTTTATGGCATCGAATGTCAAATCCTTCTGGGCACACTCGTGGATTCTTTCACGAATCTGCTGTTCAGAAGGTATCTCATGCCCATCCTTCGGATTATAGAAATAAGAATATATCACCTCGCTTTCGGAGAACATCTTAGGGATATAATCGAGGACGTCCTGCAACTTAAGCGACGACATGATTTCCATCTTGATTTTCTGGAGTTCAGACGGGTAGGTCAATGCTCCTCCATGCAGGAAGTTGTCCACACAGCCTGCGACGATTTGATCATCAGTAACAGACTCCGGAGACAGAGCATTATGCAGTCTCAAATTCTTGACTACCTTAAGTTTAGCAGACTGAAATTCATCTTCAGTAAGACCGAAGCGAAGCAACCTGTTGGCGTTGTCGCAATAGAAATCGACAAGGCTCAGCGGAGACGCATCCCTACGAGGAAGGATGGTAAACAATGAAAAATAGAGATTCGTTCTGGAGGCATTGGAAACCATAACGCCCCTGGATGAAGGACAATCAGGAGACTTCACCTGCTCATCCATTCTCGCACTTACTGCAGCAGATATGATTTGTCTGATAAACTGCTCCTTATAGAACGACCTCTGGGCTCGCTGACTGACCTCAGGATAAGGCTGCTTCAAGAACACCTTGAGTGCCAAGAATTTGGCAGAGGTATCCACCATGTTTTCGAAACGCTCGTGAACGAACGGCGCCAACTTGTAAGTCTCTTTTGGAACACAATTCTCAGGGTTCTTAATATCCGAGAACATGGATTTTATCTTGGACTCCATCTCCTTGGCATCGAAATCTCCGACTACCACAATAGCCTGAAGATTAGGGCGATACCACTTGTCATAGAAGTCCAGTATTTCTTCTCTTTTAAAGTTATTTATAACATCGAGGGAGCCTATGACATTTCTCTTCGGGAAAGTGGAACCCTCATAAAGGACAGCCTCTTGAAGCTCAAAAATTCTGGACTGGGGACTTGTTCTGGTACGCCATTCTTCTCTGATGACACCGCGTTCATCATCCAGTTCCTTCTGCTCGCATGAAATGTCTCCTGACCAGTCATGAAGGACCATCAGGACAGAATCCACGAAACTCTCACGCTTAAGCGGAACATTATCCATGTGATAGACCGTTTCCGTCTTGCTGGTATATGCGTTGATATTATATCCGAAACGCACACCCTGAGCCTGAAGGAAATCGATTATACCCTTCTTCGGATAATGTTTGGTCCCGTTAAAGGCCATGTGCTCAAGGAAATGCGCCAAACCATCCTGATTTGGAGCTTCCTGAAAAGCACCTACATTATGCACTATATAGAAGTCTGCATAACCTTTCGGATTAGCGTTATGCCTGATGTAATAGGTCATACCGTTATCCAACGTTCCTTTTATAAGAAGGCTATCCACCGGCATCGGCTGAGCCACAGCGGATGCTGACGCAAACAAGGATACGGCAATAGCTGATACCAATATCCTGAATCCTTTGATTGTCATGAAATAATAGCTTTTAGAAATCAACGCCGACAGTCACGTTCAGCACGTTTCTATATCTTCCGGACAAAAACTCCGGATCTTTAAACATACTTGTATAAGAATCACTGATTTCCGCAAACAGCGTCAACCCGTGACGGATAATGCGCGAATACTTGAACGATACCTTCACAAACCCTGCAGGAGATGTCCTGTATTCATAATTCCTATCCAAGTATACAGTACCGGAATAAGCAGTTCCAGTAGCTGAAACTTTCTTTCCGTCCTCATTCTTAGTTCCGGTTCCATAATGAGCACCAGCATAAAGTCCTGTAGAGAAGACGTTATAACCCTTCTTGCAGTTCTTGACAGCATACATACTGAAATCCAATTCAGTGATATCCTGTTTTCTGTAATCAGGATAGCTCTCGGATGTCAGCGATGTATAATTCATTCCGAGTTCTGCTCCATACTCCCAGTCAGGAAGCATCCCGGACAAACCCGCATATCCTTTGTAAGAAAGGTCAGCATTAATCTGTGTCTTGTCCAATGCTGTCTGAGAACCGAGATATACCACTTCCAGATTACTTCCCGGAACTGAATTTATCTTGTAATTGTTTTCCTCATTACCTAAAGATGAATAAGTTCCGTCAAGAGTTATATAATGAGCCGTCTCATTTTTCTTCATGTAAAGTACGCCTTTATATGAGATTATATTACCCGACGCATCACAATAACGGATAGAACCTGAAGACTTTTTTCCGAAAAATCCGCTTCTGTGCAAGAATGATATTTCATTAAAGAACCTGGTACTTCCCGAGAATGTGAAATCAGCCTGAAGGCTTCCTCCATAAAACTGGTTAACCATCGGACGGCTTTCAGTTCCTTCAGTAGCCAAGTATCCGTTGGAATTATCCAACATGGCTCTTTTCCCGAAATAAGCGCCGTAATCGACAATGTAGTAATAGGTTTTTGCAGCCTCTCCGAAAATATCTGCATCTACCGACTCCACTGTCTTACGGAATTCTCCGTCGATGCCTAAAGTAACTTTGTCTGACAACTTGGATGTAATTCCTAATGAGGCACCGAAATCGGCCCACTTGCTGGCAAAACGAGGATCCTTCAGTTTCGAGTAATTCGCTGTGTTATAAGACAATTTGCCGCCTAGAGACCAAATGTCACCAAGACGGTAATTAATGCCTCCTGACAAGTCAAAAACCTCTTTGGATTTCCTGCCGGGATTATCGGTCGTGCTCTCTTCGAAATTAATAAAGTTATAAGACGGATCCATAAGGACAGGACCACACATCTTGGATCCGGTAAAATACGAATAGGACAGCTTTCCTGAGAAAGCCATCCTATCCGAAACTTTTACATACGATTCGGTATATGCACCTGCCTCTGCAGCATTTCCTGATTCGTGCACATCCATATAAGAGCCGTCTGATTTGGTCATCCCCACATTTACAGTAGAGATGTTCTTCACAGAAAGCGTATACAGCGATGCCGTATTAGGAGACACCAACCACGGGTTATCTGATTTCACATAGTCAAATGATTTGAACACAGACACCCCCTTTTCCTGTGCATTTGAGAATGACGGGAAAAGAATTAAAAGCGCTGCTGCCAAAGGCAGTTTCATATTACCTCTCATATTCTGAAATTTATATCTACTTCTTCAGAGAAGCGACCTTTCTCTGGTGGAAGTCGTTTGTAGAGTTGTTTGTATCTTTATAAATGATGTGAGCTCCGTTTGCAATAGATGCCTCTGCATCGATGCCTGAAGGATCGGTAGAGCCACCCTCTTCAGCCTCGGTACCACCTGCATAATTGTAAACCAGTTTGCCCTCATTCTCAGGAAGTGCCTCAGTAGCAGCCTTATCTACATTTCTGTAAACTGTATATCCGAGTTTGTTTACAAATCTTACATAACCGGCGTCAGCAGAAGCAAGTACACGTTTTGCGTTTACATCCATCTTGGAATTGTCGAATACCTCCACTGCATCTTTCACCCAGTCAAGAGGAACTTTTGCAGACTGCATAGCATTAGCAGGCATCTCAATATTGTCCGGATTCGTTACGAAAGCCTCCGTTGTGGTTCCTTCAGGAGCAAATACCACGAACGCAGGAGACATTATAGAAAGAGCCCAAGCATTTCCCAATCCATACAGATAAGTCTTGAGATAATGGTCAGTAGGAATAGACGCATCAGGTGCCGGATATGCCTTGGCATTATTAAACACTTCAGGATCATACATAGCATAATCCGCATGACTCAAATCTACTGAATTGGAAACAGTTGCACTATGATTAACCGCACCGTTTATAGCCACTACAATCTGAGAATATGCAGGAATCTTCACTGCAGTCTGGAACCACCAGCAAGCAGCCCACATAGGCATATAATCAGTATAAGAAAGCTTACCGTCTTTCATCCATTTGCTGGCCATATTGGAGTTCGTAGGACAAAGCATTCCGAAAGCATATTTGCTGGCATCAGCCTCCACTGGAGAGTTGTTATACAAGATTACGTACTTGTCATACTGAAAAAACTTACCTGCATCATCAGCACATCCTCCGAAATAGAGTTCCTTGATGATTACCTGGCTGGTCTTGGAAGCTACCATATCCAGTTTGAAAGCGTTCTCAGCTCCATCTGCAACAATAACGGCAGAATTTGTTCCGTTATAAATGTTAGAGTTCTGATATAATGTAGCAGATGCCTCATATGCTCCGGCCTTCATCTGGAAGACAGCAACACCATTTGCATCTGTCAATGCCGTATAAACAGTCGCATTAGCAGAACTTCTAAGGGAGACTTCTACGTTCTCCACGGCAAAGGCTTCTCCACCCTTGGTGAGAGACACCTGTACGTCATTAATCTTGTCCTCTGTCTTCTTGCAGGAAACAAGAGCAATGGCCGCTGCCATCATGAAATACACGATTTTCTTCATAACATTAAATATTAGTGATTGTTAAAACTTCAAACGAACTGTCATTCCGTAGTAAAATGCCGGAACATAACTTGACAATGAAGAATACTGCTTCGTCTTTGTCGAATAAACCTGACCGAGATTACGGAAGAAATTGTTAGCGTAGAACGAAATGGACGCTATATCTCCGATTTCCTTCGTTACGCTGAAATTAGCCGAGAAATATGGTGATATGTAATTCTTTGCAAAGTAATAATCATATCCGGTACGATAGCACAGAGTCGACAAATCCCCATATAGTTTCGGATCATTCTTGCTTGCCCAAAGGAACTTCTCCTTGAACGGAATAAGCTCATCAGGATTATCATAAGTGGAGTAGTACTCAGGATATGTCACAGTCAACACCCTTCTGTCCATAAACGACGGGTCATCGGCAGGAAGCCATCCGGAAGAACTGGATGTTGCATAAGTCCTTTGTGCTCCATCAATTCCTTCACTGAGATAACGATTATATCTCATAAGAGAAGCCTCCACTTTCATAGAAACAATCATTCTCACAGAAGGGATATGAGTCGTAATGGTAAGATTCGCATTTATTCTCTTCGATTCCTCACCATTGGAGACACCATTTTTGCCTACATAATGACCGATATATTTGTAAGGGGTTCCATCAGACATGAGTTGGGTAGTCGGAGAATACTCTATCATGCTGTGGTCCACATACTTATATCCATAGAAGGATCCGTCCAGACGTATTTCAGTGTTGATAGGTTTGATTCTCGCAAAGTCTATCACCCATTCGAGTCCATACCTGTTACTAGGTGATCCGCAATTGTTCGCATAGTAATTGGTTGTCAGAGCCTCCCTCTTCTTTCCATTTATGACCTCTGAAGGCAACACGCCGGTTTTATCCGAAACAGTAACCACGCCAGTTTTGCCATCCATGCTATACACTCTATTCGCAGCAGGAATTCCGCAACTTGCAAGAGCCGCTTGGTCGGTATAGTTATAGGAGAACTTATCGTATACATTATCCACTTCGAAAGCGTTCTCAGTCCTTGTATAATATCCAACGAGAGATATCCTGTTACCAGCCAGATTAATCTCCATTCCAAGTTCAGCCTGTTTGTTTCGCTGCCAGACAAGATCTTCGTTGTACAACGTATTCTTCGGCATAATATAATAACCATAATAAGCTGTGCCTGAAGTAGATGTGGGATTAAACACCTTAATGTCAAAATATGACGGGATAGGATACAAAATGGCAAATGACGGCTGTTTTACTGCCACACCATAACCGCCACGGAACGACAAATCGCGAACGACTTCATCCCTGCGGGTTTTTCCTGACAACACCACATATTTCGCACTGACTCTCGGCGACAGACTATAAGTGTTGCCATATTCAGAACCTTTTATGAAAGTTCCTTCCCCACGAAGTCCGGCAATGATGTTCAACCTCGTCTTTCCGATAGGAATCAACACATTGTCTTCGAGATAAACAGCTCCATTATTCATTGCAGGCTGAGCACTGTAATCATACAACCTGAAACTTGGAGCTGTAGCAAGATCTTCAGTAAACGCACCGGTTCCGAAGTTTTTGTCCGAATTCCAGTCGACACCGAGTTTTACCTTATTGTTTACCTTTCCAAAATGCGTAGCCCAATTAGCCTTTAATCCCACCTTATAAGTAAGAGGCTTGTCATCGATTCCCATGACATTATAGGTATACCCCTGCGGAACCAGCACAATGTCCTGATTATCAGTCCCATCATAATCCTGGGCCACAAAATATCCTTCATTCCTGCCATGAAGCGATGCGACAGAAGCAGTATTCGAATAATGCTTACGCTCCCTACTCTGCTTGTCGCCATAAACAATAGAAGTGTTCAGGTCAATGCCGGTAATCCATGGCTTGCTGAGCAGCCAGTTGAGAGACATATTCGCACGCAAACTGTTATCCTTGTCTTTCACCCAAGTACCCGCAAGAGCATCCGGATCCGCCTTCGAATCCCTGCCGCCAAGGTTCCCCGAAAGACCTACGGTCAATCGCAACGGCTTGTCAGTCAATCCCCCATTATTAAAAAGATCGGAGTAGGTCAATGATATCTGCTTCCTGTCATAAGACGTATAAGGAGACATGGTATTTTTGATGGCTTTCGTATACTCCACGCTGGCATTCAACACCGCAGCCTTCTTTCCGATACCGAAACCTTTACTCGCCGACACCTGCTTAGTGTTAGGATTTGAAGAAAATGTCACCATATATGGTGTTTTACCCTTCTTGGTAGATATTTTCACGATACCGGAACCGACATCACCATACTCTACAGAAGGGATACCTGAGATAACCTCTATAGATTCCACATTGCTGGTAGACAAATTATTGGTAGTCACACCTTTCGTTTCAGAAAAACTGGCATTGCTGGAAAGTCTGGCACCATCCACTTCCACGGCTGTACCGAACGAAGGGTTACCGGCCTCATTTGCTGAGCCTGTTCTGATGGAAAAGCGATTGTCATCAGTCAAATCAGGTTTCCCGGTAGTACCTCCAGGAAGAAGTCCGGAGATATCCGAGACATTCAACATCTGCACGTGGTCCAAAGTAGTCCTGTCGATAGTTCTCGCAGTAGATGCACTATTCTCATTTTCCTTTGCAGTTACCACTACAGTATTAAGCGTAAGGTTATCCTCGATGATATATGCCTTATAACCGGTGATATTTCTGGATATGATAATCTCTTTTTCATCTGTCACGTAACCGAGACAAGACACCTTGATGACATTATTGCCCGACGGGACATTCTTTATAACGAATTTTCCGTTTGCATCCGCGACCGCCCATTGCTCTGTATTACCAAGTATTACAGTAGCAAATTCTACCGGTTTGTTAGTTTTTTTGTCCAATACAACACCATCAACAGTCCAATTCTGAGCAAATCCCACTACAGAAGACATAAAAAAAATGATGGCAGTTACGATTAGCTTCATCATAATATCACTAGTTGTGTGCTTACAAATATATAAATATTTCTAAATTCTACGCTCCATGCAGGCGAATTGATCAGGATAAATCAGATAGGATATCTTCCAAATGCGTCCAAGGTGGCGGTCTATGTAACGAACTAGGGAACTTACAGACTGGAAGCAGGCGGGGCGAATCGCCGGACTTGGAATCGACAATTTTTCCAGATATGCTGTAAAGCGAGCCCTTCTGAGCAAAAGAAGGACTCGCGTTAAACATATTTGCGACTTGCTCACCCCTTCGCCTCAAAAAATGGACTATTTCTTGTGAAAAACAGTTATAGATTGTTACTTCACCGGCCTTATCACGAAATTGAATTCGTATTCGGCAGGCCTTACAAGGTATGGTTCAAGTAGCCATCTTCCCCAAGAATCAGTTCCGCCTACGCCCATTTCCTTCAGGTCAAAGTTTACATAAGTAGTTCCGAGCGAACGGGCATCATTGTGCGCAAGTGGCAGAAGTTCAAGCGAATGCGTAGCCTCACCTGCCTGCTGGTTTGTAGGGTTCTTCCTCGGGCGAGGATCAGAAAGAGCTGAATCCATCTGCTTCTGGCTGAACGGCAGAGCAGAGCCGCTGAAGCGTGCATCAGATGTTATCTCTATTCCAAGTCCTGATGGAGAAAGCACTTTCAGCCACCTCAAATCAGATTTCGTTCTGGATTCCTGAGTACGCACATAACCATACCAATACTGGTCCTGAACCCTCTGTACGTAATGTCCGAGCAGAGCCGCGGACTTCCTGTCGCAATAATTGTCCCACGGACCGAGGCCATAGAAGTCGAGCGTCGAGAACTCACCCGGCATCGCCAGTTTCATCCCGAAACGGAACAGGCACGGAGCCTTGCTTAGTTCTCCCTTGTCGTTCATCTTCTCCTTAGCTACGATCGCGCCGTCAGGATGGATTTCGTAAGTCATTGTCACAGAGCATACTTTTCCGAACGGAGCATATTCCGTAGTCACGACATAGTGGTCAGAGGACTTCTCCACATTGAAAGAAGCCACCTTGAACTCCGGATATCTCCACATCTTGAATCGGTTCTGGAAATTGGCACCCATATCGTTCTCTACGACAGCTCTGCCGAATGACGGCATAAGCGGTTCCTTCAGGGTCTCCACTCCGCCTATCACATAACTTGACAATGCGCCGGTATTCTTGTCGAAAACAGCCTTCCAGTCAGATACGCGGTCGCCTTCCATAGACTTCTCATAGATGAACTGGCCTGAGAACACTGCCTCTGAAGAGGTTTCCTCTGCATTGACAATATCATTTACAGCCGCAGAACCGGCATTGAAAGCGGAAGCAGGGGCCTCGTAGAGGACAATCTGGTCATAAGCCACTTCGTAGCCGGCAGGCAGAAGCCCGTCGCTTTCCTTCAGAGTCCAGCTGACCTTCACGCACACGTCAGTGTCAATGAAACCGTCCGGAGTGCCGAAACCAGTGCAGGAAGGCATGTTTCTCAATGACTTGCTAACAGCCGACAATATATCCTTGCCGGAAATGCCAAGACCTACCTCAACTGTCTGACCAGGAGCAGCTTTCACGCTCTCGACGATACCTGACTTGACTGCTGCGCCACCGGCTTCGATGGTCCAGTTCATCCTGTAGCGGGAAAGGTCAATGAAGAAATTCTCATTATATACATTGACCACAAATTCCTTGTCCTCCTCCAGGAATGACTTTCCAGGGGTGCAGAACTTCGTGTCGGCAGTGGTCAGAATGGAGCGGTGCTGATACCTTATCTCATAGGTCTGAGGGTGCCAGCTGCGGTCTGCCGCCAATATTCCGTTGCAGTTGAACGAGCCGTCGGACGCATCATAGTCATTGGCATCGCCGCCGTAAATGAAGATGTGGTCCGTACCGTATTTCCGGGCATCCACCTTCTTGCAGATGGCCTGGTCCACATAATCCCAGATAAATCCGCCCTGGAATTCAGGATATTTGCGGACAAGGTCCCAGTATTCCTTGAAGTTTCCGTTGGAGTTGCCCATCGCGTGCGAGTATTCGCAGAGGATAAGAGGCTTTGGAGGATTGTTCTTCAGATATTTCTCGCAATCTGCCGGAGGGGTGTACATCGGGCAGTAAACGTCTGTGTTGTATTTGAGTTCTGCTCTTTCGTACTGCACCGGACGTGAGGTGTCATAGGCTTTTATCCAGTCGTACACCTTCTCGAAGTTCTCACCGTTGCCAGCTTCGTTGCCCATACTCCAGACAATCACTGAAGGGTGGTTGAAGTCGCGGCATACCATTCTGCGGTTTCTGGACAGATGAGCCTCATAATAGTCAGGCCTGTGGGCCAATGACTCCTTGCCGTAGCCCATTCCGTGGGACTCTATATTGGCCTCATCCACTACATAGATGCCATATTTGTCGCAGAGGGCATACCACATAGGGTCATTCGGATAGTGGGATGTTCTTACTGCATTGACATTCAGCTCTTTCATAATTCTTATATCCTTGAGCATCTCGTCATAGGACATCACGTATCCGCCATAAGGACTCATTTCGTGACGGTCAACGCCCTTGAACAGGACTGCCTTACCATTGACAAGCAGCTGGCTGTTCTTTATCTCGACAGAGCGGAAGCCGAATTTCACTGATGCGCTTTCCACCAGGCCTTTCTTGTCGTAGGCGCTCACTGTCAATGTGTAGAGCGACGGGCTTTCCGCGGACCAGAGTTCCGGAGAGGAAACGACTGACGTACAACGCATTACGCGGTTGCCGTCCTTGTCCTTCATCACCTTGCTGTCGACATTCTCCACACAGGAGCCGACTTCGTGGCCTGACGGGTCCGTGACTTTACAGGAGAATGATGTGACGCCCGGAGATACTACGATGGTCATATCCATGTTGCCGACCATATCTCCCTTTACATTGATGTCCTCGATTCTCTTGGTCTCACGGGTATAGACATAGATCCCGCGCGCGATTCCGGAAAATCTCCAGAAGTCCTGGTCTTCCAGATAGGAGCCGTCGCACCAGCGGAAGATCTCGAGGGCAATCTGGTTCTCGCCTGCCTTAACATATTTGGTGATGTCGAAACGGGCCTCCAGCTTGCTGTCTTCGCTATATCCTACTTCCTTGCCGTTCACCCAGATACGGACATTGGATGTGGCGGAACCGATGCACAGGCAGATCTGACGGCCTGTCCAGTCAGCCGGCATGTCGAAGGTGCGGCGATATTGTCCTACATAATTCCTTTCCTCCGGAACGTAAGGCGGATTGTTCTCGAAATGTCCTCTCCATGCATATCCCACATTGACATAAAGAGGATCTCCGTAGCCGTTCAGTTCCCAGAGTCCAGGTACAGGGATGGTTCCCCAGGCCGAATCGTTGAATTTTTCTGAAAAGAAATCCTTTGTCCTCTCTGCAGGAGACTGGCAGAGCTGGAATTTCCATACTCCGTCCAGTGTCAATGTTTTCTGCTGGTCTGTCTGGAATGTGGCCCTCATCGGAAGCCTGTTCATCTCGAATACACCCGGATCCTGCCAGATTTCCATCTTTGGAGCGTTTCCGGAAACTGCAACAGATGACGACATCGCAGCTGCAGCCAAAGCACACGTCAATAAGTTCATAGTGTATAAATTATTTCAATTTTAATCGTCCGCCACGTCTCTTGTCCGAGGCGGACGCTAATTTACTCATTCTCCCCCACTCCTGCAAAAGTAAGGGGAAAATGACGGAATTTTTAGTAACTTTGTTCTCCTTAACAAAAGATGAATTATGTCCTTCGTACACCTTCACGTCCATACCCAATATTCGATTCTTGATGGCCAGTCTTCTATCGAAAACCTGTTCAACCGAGCCGAAGAGCTTGGTATGCCCGGTCTTGCGATTACGGACCACGGCAATATGTACGGCGTGAAAGAGTTTTTCAAGTTCGCGGCGAAGCACCCTTCCGTAAAGCCTATCATCGGATGCGAAATCTACGTGTCCAAGGGAGACCACAAGGTAAAGGAGAAGGGCTATTACCACCTTATTCTGCTGGCCAAGAACTACAACGGGTACAAGAACCTTATGAAGATCGTGTCCACAGGACATATCGAGGGCATGTACTACAAGCCGAGGGTATCGCACGAGGTCATTGAAAAGTACCATGAGGACATCATCTGCTCTTCCGCCTGTATGGCAGGAGAGATTCCGAGAATGATTCTAGACGGCAATATCGCAGGCGCGGAAAAGGCCATAGAGTGGCACAAGAGGGTGTTCAAGGATGACTATTATCTGGAGGTGATGCTGCACAAGACGGAGGTTCCGGGACTTTCGCTCGAGGTGTATGAGAAGGAGAAGGAGTACGACGAGGTCATCTTCGACCTGGCCGAAAAGCATGGCGTGAAGGTCATCGCGACCAATGACGTCCACTTCGTGCGCAAGGAGGACGGCCAAGCCCATGACAGGCTTATCTGCCTGACTACCAATGCTTACATTGACGATATAGACCGCCTCAGATATACCCAGCAGGAGTATCTGAAGACCGAGGAGGAGATGGCGGCATTGTTCCCGGACCATCCTGAGGTCATCACCAACACGCTGGAAATCTGCGACAAGGTGGAGAACTACACCATCGACCGCGGACACGTGCTGCCGAAATTCGAGATTGACAAGGACTTCCTCGATGACATCGACACTTATCTTGAGAAGTACAAGGGTGTCATAGACGCCGGACGCAATGACGAGAAGGGCAATGACCGTGGCGAGGAATTCCGTCATTCGGTCGCTTTTCTGTGCCATCTGTGCTACAAGGGTGCGCAGGAGAGGTACGGGGATGTTCTGGATGATGTCACTGCGGACCGTCTGGATTTCGAGCTCAAGACCATCTCCAGGATGGGTTTCCCTGACTACTTCCTCATCGTGCAGGACTATATCGCGGCAGCCAGGGCTCAAGGCATATCTGTAGGTCCGGGCCGTGGTTCCGCTGCCGGTTCCGCCGTAGCTTACTGCTTGGGTATCACCAATTTGGACCCTATCAAGTACGATCTCCTGTTCGAGCGTTTCCTGAATCCGGAGCGTGTGTCAATGCCTGATATTGATGTGGACTTCGATGATGACGGACGTTATCGTGTCATCCAGTATGTGCAGGACAGATATGGTGTCGATCATGTTTCCCATGTCATCACGTTCGGCACGATGGCCGCAAAGGGTGCCATCAAGGATGTGGCCCGTATCAGCCGGCTTCCTCTGGATGAGTCCAACAGGCTTACGAAGATGATTCCGGACAAGCCTATCACGATCACGGAGACCAGCGAGGTGGAACTGAAGGAGGGCGAGGAGCCGGATGAGGGTGATAAAGTCGTGGAAAAGGACGGGAAGCGTTTCAAGATCGTCAAGAAGGATGTCGAAAAGAAGGCCACCCTGAAGAACTGCGTAAAGTACATTCCTGAGCTGAAGAATGAACTGGAGAACGGTTCTGAACTGGTAAGGGAGGTGCTCAAATACGCATTGCAGCTCGAGGGATGCATCAGGCAGATCGGCATCCATGCCTGCGCGATGATTATCGGACGAGGCAATCTTACTGATTATATTCCGATTACGCTCGGTGAGGACAAGGCCACGGGGCAGAAGGTGTGGGTATCCCAGTACGAGGGTTCGTTCATCGAGGACGTAGGTATGCTCAAGATGGACTTCCTGGGACTCAGGACATTGTCCATCATAAAAATCTGCCTGGCTGAGGTCAAGAAGCGGTTCGGAATCGACATTGACATAGAAAAGATTCCTATCGACGACCCGAAGGCTTACGAGATTTATTCGAACGGCGATACGAAGAGCGTGTTCCAGTTCGAGTCTCCTGGAATGATGGAGTGGCTTCAGAAGCTGCATCCTGAGCGTTTCGAGGACCTTATCGCGATGAACGCGCTGTACCGTCCGGGCCCTATGGACTATATTCCTTCGTTCGTTGCCAGAAAGCGAGGAGAGGAGCCTATCACATACGACCTTCCTGCCATGGAGGAGTTCCTGAAGGAGACTTATGGTGTCACCGTCTATCAGGAGCAGGTGATGCTTATCTCCCAGAAGGTGGCGGGTTTCTCGAAAGGCAAGGCGGACAAACTCCGTAAAGCGATGGGCAAGAAGAAGATAGACATTCTCCAGTCGCTGTACGGAGAGTTCATCGAAGGCGGAAAGAAGAACGGACACCCTGAGGATGTGCTCAAGAAGATATGGAAGGACTGGGAGAAGTTCGCTTCTTATGCGTTCAACAAATCGCACGCTACCTGCTATGCCTGGGTAAGTTACCAGACGGGCTGGCTCAAGGCGCATTATCCTTCCGAGTTCCAGGCAGCCAACCTCAGCATGAACAAGAACAACATGACTGAGATCCAGGCCATTATGGCGGACTGCAAGAAGCATCATATCCGGGTTCTGAATCCGGACGTGAACGAGAGCGAGTCGAACTTCACCGTAAACAAGAACGGGGACATCCGTTTCGGAATGGGCGGAATGAAGGGGTTCGGAGCCAATATCGTGGACGCCATCGTGCAGGAGCGTACTGAACATGGCCTGTTTGAAGACATATATGACTTCTGCGTCAGGATGTCCGGCGTGGTAAACCGCAAATCGATGGAAGCGCTGGTGAATTCAGGTGCGTTCGATTCTTTCGGCATATCCAGGTCGCAGTATTTCCTCGCCGGAAAGAACGGCCTCCAGTATCTGGATGACCTTATGAGTTACGGACAGGTTACCCGGCAGAATGCGGAAGACGATGCTGCATCTCTTTTCGGTGACGCTGAGGAATTGAAAATAGAGAAACCGGAGCCACCTGCATTGACTGTAGAGCCTGACATTCTGGAAGTGCTTCAGAGAGAGAAGGATGTGGTGGGAATGTACCTCTCTGACCACCCTCTGAAGAAATATGAATTCGAGTTGGAGAATTTCACGAACTGCAAGATGGCCGAACTGGGTGACATGATTGCCGACTGCGACAAAAACAGACAGACAGCGCAGGTAGCATTGGCCGGACTCGTCACATCCGTGGAAACCAAGATTTCAAGGAACGGAAAACCGTTTGCCAAGGTGAACGTGGAAGACTTTTCCGGCATATATGAATTCGCATTCTTCGGCAAGGATTATGAAAATTTCATGAACTACCTGCATGAGCACACGGCCATCTACATTGAAGGTGAGATCTGTGAGAAATATTTCCTCAAACCGGAAGAAATCGCTGCCGGCAAAAAGGCGCCGTACACATTCAAGGCGAAGAAAATCAGCCTTTTGGGAAATGTAGCGGAAGACCGTCTGGCAGGCTTTGCAATAGAGATGCTGGCAAACGACATCACCCCTGAACTGCGTCATAGGCTCGTGCATCTGGTCAAGGAGAGCAAGGGAAATATTCCTCTGTCAATGATTGTCTTCGACCCGGTTACGAACTATATCGTAGAGTTCATTTCCAGGAAGTACCACATCACGGTCAGCGCGGATTTCATACTGCAGCTCAATGAACTCGGACTCAAATACCGGGTTTCCCGCAAGAACTTGTCATCATAGACGAAGCTACAATATTCGCAATGACAGCCCTGAACCGCGCCAGAGAGCCTTTATCCTGAGGATGGACCCGATGAGTGAGGATTATCAGCGCTGTCCTGTTTTTCATGTCAATGACTATGGACGGGCCGGTGTACCCGGTGTGGCAGATCGTGCCATCACGGTCGAACAAGTCGCCACGTGGACCGGAATGGGTGCTGTGATGGTCCCAGCCCAATGCTCTGCCCACGCCGCCGTCAATATCTTCCGGAACACGGGCCATAAGGTTAATGGCGGCCGGCGAAAGGATACTGACGCCATTTGCAGTTCCTCCGTTCATTATTGCCGCACATATGACGCTCAGCCCCATAGCATCCGAAAAGACACCGGCATTGCCCGAATTCCCGCCGTTTATGCGCCTCGCAAGCGGATCGTGCACCTGACCGCAGAGCGGAGTACCGTCAGGCTGCAGTTCCGTCGGCGCGCAATATTTCAGGTCAATGACGGGATTCTCCCCTACCGGCAGATATCCTGTATGCTTCAAGCCCAATGGACGGAACACATTTTCCATAGCATAATCACAGAGTCTTTCTCCTGTAACTTTCTCAAGGATAGCCTGTAATACAATGAAATTCAAGCAGCTGTACATAAACTTGGTGCCAGGGCGGAAGTTGCGGCCGGCATTGTCCGAGATATATCTGACCAGTGAATCCGGCTGGTTCTCCCCATATTTTCCCACAAATGAATTTACATCCAGATAAGGGTCGATGCCGGACGAATGGGTAAGCAGATGCTCCACAGTAATATCCACCTTCCCATCTTCCGAGGTCCAGGGCCTGAAGCCTGGAATATAACGGCTTACGGGGTCATGGAGTCTCACTTTTCCCTGTTCTATCAGCTGCATGAATGACAATGTGGTGCCGATGCATTTGCTGCACGATGCCAAATCGAATACGCCCTCTTCTGTCATGGCTACAGTGTCAGGAACTACTGACTTGTTACCGAACGACTTGATATACACCAACTTGTCTTCTTTCACCACCGCCACTACAGCCCCCGGTATCAGGCCTTCAGCAACAGCAGCATTGACTGTACTGTCGATGAGGGCAAGTCTGGAGGAATTCATTGACATGGATTCCGGCGAAGCCTTTTTCAATTCTCCCGGGAGGGATCTCCCTCGCGCTCCGCATGCGGACAAAAAGGAGACAGCCGCCAGAACGGCAGCTGTCAACCGATATATTTTTCTGCCTGTCATTAGAAAACAAGAACTGATTTTACAGGGTAATGGTCTGATATATAGGCTCTTTCATCATAAGGCTTTCTTATCACTTCGAAAAGAGTGCAGGCGTTGAAACCTGAATAATAGATATGGTCGATTACACCTTTGCTCCTGCCCCAACCATTGAAAGTGTCACCTTTGTCGGTCTTCACAGCCGTTTCGCGTGCGCTTGTCATCATATTGTTCAGGTCATTGAGGACCTCGTCGGCAGGAGTAACATTGAAGTCTCCTGTGAGAATCATAGGATAACCTTCCTTGTTCATCTCCTGTATCTTCTTGACAATCAGCACAAGGCCGTTTCTCTGGGCTTCACGTCCTTTGTGGTCGAGATGGGTGTTCACATAATAGAACTTCTTTCCGTTCTTCTTGTCTTTCAGGAGTGCCCAGGTGGCTGTTCTCTTGCAAGCAGCATCCCATCCCTTGGACGGTTTGTCAGGAGTTTCGGAAAGCCAATAAGTTCCCCACTTCAACAGCTTGACTGTCTTGGTATTATAAAATATGGACATATGCTCGCCCTTGCTCTTTCCGTCTTCTCTGCCGACGCCCACGGACTTATATCCGTCGCAAAATTCATCGAGATACTTCACCTGATAGTCATACGCCTCCTGCACTCCGAATATGTCCGGCATCTGGTCCATAATCATCATTGCTGAAGCCGGATAGCGGTACTGCCACGAATTGGTGCCGTCCTTGGCCTCGCCGTTCCTGATATTATAGGAAATCACTGACAGTTCGTCAGGCGAGCCTGCATTTGCATAAAACGGCATCGCCATAACCAAAGCTGACGCAAAAGATAAAATTTTACTTGTAATCGACATGATATTGATATTGTTTTAGGTCCCAAATTTAATAATTAAGTGGCAGGAAAAAAACAAGTTGCCTCAGATTAAGAGAAGATTTTCAAAGATGGAAAAAGGGAGCTGCCCATCACGGACAACTCCCCACCACATAACCAAACTTTTTCTTATACTTAAAACGCGGCGGTTTTATCCTTAATCATTTCAATCACAGAAAGTAATCACAAAAATTGTTATCTTTGGGAATGTGTAAAGTTTTGGACTATGGAGACGACGATTAGAAGATTCCCGATTGGGATACAGACTTTTGACAAAATCATTGAGGACAATTATCTGTATATCGACAAAACCGGATATATTGATGAAATTGCCAATAAATACCAGTACGTTTTCCTGAGCCGGCCACGCAGGTTCGGAAAGTCGTTGCTGTCTTCTACTTTCCATTGCTATTTCGAGGGCCGGAAGGAACTTTTCGAGGGATTGAAAGCGGGCGAGGTAAAGAAGGAATGGACCAAGCATCCGGTCTTTCATTTCGACATGTCCACTGCCAAGCATTTGGATGAGGAACAATTGGTTCGCACTCTCGGATATAAACTGGAAGGGTATGAGGCCATTTATGGAAAGCTTCCGAATGTGGATGACGTTGATGTAAATGCGCGACTGGAATTCCTGATCAAAGCAGCTTTCGAGCAGACAGGGCAGCAAGCCGTCATCATCATTGACGAATATGATGCACCTCTGTTGGACGTGATGAACGACAATGGTAAGTTGTCGGCTCTCAGGCAGATAATGAGGAATTTCTATAGCCCGATCAAGAGCTTGGATCCGTATCTTCGGTTCGTTTTCATTACCGGAATCAACAAGTTCGCACAGCTCAGCATTTTCAGTGAGCTGAACAATCTGAAGAATATCTCGATGATGCCGCAGTATTCCGCCATTTGTGGAATTTCCCAGACGGAACTGGAGAACGACATGGAGCCGGAAGTGCAAGCACTTGCAGACGAGCAGGGTATCACATTCGCAGAAGCAATCGGCCACTTGAAAGCCAATTATGACGGATATCACTTCTGCGGCAAATCAGAAGACATTTATAATCCGTACAGCCTTCTCAATGCATTGTCCGACAAGAATTTCGGCAGTTACTGGTTCGACACCGGAACCCCGACCTATCTCGTCGAAAGACTTCGGAAAAACCCTATCGACGAGACTACGCTGGACAATATCCCACTCGTCCCGCAATCGGATTTCGACGTCTCGCCGGAGATTTCGGAGAATTCATTGCCAATGCTTTATCAGACCGGTTACCTGACCATCAAGTCATACGACGAGAGGATGCAGCTCTATACGCTCGGATATCCGAACAAGGAAGTCAAGATCGGTTTCACGAGAGGACTTTTGGGAGAGTACCCAAGCAAGACCGGCACTGCGTCCGGATTCGTGGCACATTTCTATGCAGCAATGGACTCCCAGGACATTGACCTGGCTATGGAAAAGCTACAGGCATATCTCGCCGGAATACCGAATGATTTGGAAAATAAGACCGAAAAACATTATCAGACAATCATTTACCTAATTTTCTCGCTACTCGGTTTCTATATCCGCACGGAAGTGAAATCCTCCATCGGCAGGGCTGACGCGGTCTGCTACACGGACAATTGCATCTATGTCTTCGAGTTCAAGGTGGACGGATCTGCGGAAGAGGCGCTCAAGCAGATTGATGACAAGGGCTACATGCTTCCCTACAAATTCGAGGAAGGCAAGAACCTCGTCAAAGTCGGCGTGAACATTTCCTCGCAGACCCGCACCGTCGAGAAGTGGATAGCGAGGTAACGCTACAGCTCCAGCACGGCAGGCTTCAGGCCTTTAGCATTGACCTTCAATAGGATCGGGCCTTCGGCGTCGGCGTGGGAGCGGACTATTACGGTCAGTTTGCCGGCGAAGAGGTGCATGTGCGGGAGATGGAAAAGTTCGAGCGAGCACGGGTCACCGTTGGCGATGGCGCGGAACTCGCCGGCACCGGACACTGAGGCGAATACTTCGCGCGTGTCGGAAGGCACGGTATTGCCATCCTTATCCACCACACTTACAGTCACATACGCCAGGTCTTCCCCGTCTCGGGCAATGGAATTCCTGTCACATTCCAGACGGAGAGCATACGGCTTGCCGGCAGTGCGGACAGACTCCGAAGCAGCGACATTGCCATTCGCATCATAGGCCACGACGCGGAGCTCACCTTTCCGGTAAACCACGTCATTCCACATCAGACGATAACGTCCCTCAACCGCCTCATCCTGAAGACCTTCGCAAGGCGCGGACGGCGACGCTTTGGAACGACGACCCTGAGAAACGCCATTGACAAACAGCTCGGCCTCAGGCCATGAAGTATAGACGTAAACCGGCGTCACCTGCCCTTCTCGGCCCGGCCAGGTCCAATGCGGAACTATATGAAGTGTAGGGCTTTCCGTGTTCCAGATGCTGCGGTAAAGCCAATAGCGGTCCTTCGGAATGGAGGCCAGGTCAATGATTCCGAACATGGAACTGTGGTTCGGCCATGCATCAGTATCGTAAGGGCTCGGCTCGCCCAGATAATCGAAACCGGTCCAGACGAACTGCCCCATTGTCCAAGGATAATCCTCGGCAAGGGCGAAGTCCACATCCGGGATATTCGACCAGTTGCAGGCTTCCATATCGTAGCCCGAGGACTGATGGTCAGGGTGCATCACGCTGAACGCCTTCTCCACCGGGAAATGATATGTGCCCCTCGAACTTACGGTAGATGCCGTTTCCGAACCGAGCACCAGTCCCTGAGGCAACTGTTCATAACAATCCTTGTAACGGAAAGTGCGGTAATTGATTCCCGGGATGTCCAGCTGGGCCGCAAACCCGTTGGAAAGCACGCAATTGACCTGGTCCATTCCGCAAGTGACAGGCCTCGTCGGATCCTCCCTGTGGCAGATGGACTGAAGGAACGATGCGGTCTTGTATCCTTCGGCTGAGCATTGGGACGGAACCTCATTGCCTATGCTCCACATGATCACTGACGGGGAATTCCTGAAAGCGTGGAGCATGCTTATCATGTCACGCTCTGCCCACTCGTCGAAATAGCGGTGATACCCGTTCTCGCATTTCGCGTCATTCCACTCGTCGAAAGGCTCCACCATCATCATGAAACCCATCTCGTCACAAAGACGGACAAGTTCGGGCGCAGGCATATTGTGCGATGTGCGGACCGCATCACAGCCCATGTCCTTCAGCATTGTCAGCTGATGCCTCAACGCCGGCACGCTCACGGCCGCACCGAGAGGTCCCAGGTCATGATGGTTGCAGACGCCCTTGAACTTCCGGTGCTCGCCGTTCAGGTAAAAGCCCTTCTCCGGGATGACCTCGATCGAGCGGATGCCGAAGCGCGTCTCATATTCGTCCGTCACCACGCCTTCCACCAGGATACGGGTCAATGCCTTATAAAGGTAAGGGTGCTCCGGCGCCCACAGTTTCGGCTCTTTCACAAGAAATTTCTGCACATGGCTGTCGCCTTTATGGTACAATGCCACAGACCGCCTCGATGCCACCTTCTCGCCTTCCGGAGAATAAATATCCGTAATATATTCTATGTCAATGTTTTCCTTGTCTGACTGCAATGCAATTTCGAGTGAGACCGATGCCATATCATTATGCACGGAAGGGGTGGTGACGAATGTTCCCCAGACCGGAATATGGGCATTGGCAGATGTGCAGATCAGGTGGACATTCCTGTAAAGGCCGGCACCCGGGTACCATCTGGAAGAAAAAGGAAGGTTCTCCAGCCTGACAGCTAGGACATTGGAGCCGGACTTGTTCAGATATGGGGTGACGTCGCAGTGGAACGGGCTGTAACCATAAGGCCAGAAGCAGACCTCATGACCATTGACATAAACCCACGCCTCGCTCATCGCGCCGTCGAACAGCAGTTCTGCTTTCAGTCCGTCCGGGACATTGAACTCGGTCCTGTACCAGCCCACGCCCACATATGGCAGACCGCCGGTGCGACCTGTCTTGAGCGATGCCTTCGTCTCCATATTCTGCACTATCTGCACGTTCTGAAGGTCATTTTCAATGCTGAAAGGCCCGGTTATAGCCCAGTCGTGCGGCACGCTCACACTTTCCCATCCGGAGTCGTCATAAACCGGCATGAAAGCCCCGTCAGCCTCTCCGCGATGGAACCGCCACCCGTCCTTTAGGCAGGTATCTGTTCTCGCAGCTGATGAAGGAGTTGGAGTGTTTGGCGAACTTGAAGACCGCAAAGAGCCCGAAGAGAGTTCACCGGCATTGCTCACCGGCATTGAAGCGACTGAAGCACAAAGAAGTGCTGCCAGACATGAAAAAATCTTATTCAACATGTTATACTTTCCGTTATTAACTGACACTATTTCAAATATCTACAAAGATATAACACTCTCCGGTATTTCTCAACTTGGCAGAATTAGTAATACTCAAAAAAACGCTCGGCGGCGGCAAGGGCCAGCTCTGCTCAGATGCTTCGCAATTCGCCGCGGGCCTTGTCGCTGCCCGGGGTATCCATTTTTGGGTAAACTGTTTTCAGGACTAAACAACATGTAGCTAAACTTCAGGTGTGTACGGCAACAAGAAGCCCCTGTGAGGACCAGGCCCTCCCACTATCGTGGGCCCCTCCCTCTAGTGCCGAGGTCGGCAAGTCCCCACAGGGGCAACCCTGTTGCCAGCTACAATGGCTTCGGTTATCTACATTTAGTGCAGTCGGCCGTCTAACGGAATTTCTTAGGGAACCAAGGCATCCTCAGATGCCGGGCCGGAGTTGGCGAGCAGGGCAGCCGGGCGGCGATGGAAAGCCCGCAGGCCCTGATCGCCCCCTTGAAAAGGGGGATGGGGGGATTGAGATAGGCAAGTCCTCACGGGGGCAACCTTGCTGCCAGCCACATGTAGCGCAACCTACAGATAGCTGAATATCAATCATTTAACCGAAATCAGAGTTGGAATTTTGGCAACTCTGAAAACACCTAAATCGCTGATAGCCAGCAGAATAAGCGTTGCACACCATTCAACATCGGTAAACTTTTTCAGGACTGGGCAAGCGAAAAAGCACAGTCCGAAGGATTGACAGGGCATCATCAGAGCCTCAGGAGGCCTTTGTCAATGATAATGAAACGGTGGAGGCAGAGGCGCTTGAGGATGCCGAAGCGGGGGTGACCTTGACAGTGGCGACGCCTCGAGATGTTACGGTGCCGTGGGAAGCGGGGCCGACCGTGACTGTGGCTGTACCTCGGGAGTCGGTAACAGAGCTGGAGGCTGCGATAGAACTGGAAGCTGCAACAGAACTGGATGAAGCGAGGGAGCGGACTATGACTTGAGCACAGCCGTTGAACGTTCTGATTGTCATGGTGTTGCCGACAGGGCGCTCTACATCCTTGAATCCAGGATCGCCATTACCCCAGCCGAGGAAGACTGCGTTCCCGACTTTGACCTCCAGCTCTGTTTCAGGGCTGTAGATATCGATTACCACGACATCCTGGCCGTCCGCTTTGAGGGTGGTCTTTGACGGAACCAGTGTTGTCTTATCATATACAGCTGGGAACACATCCTCGCAGACTTTCCGGCCTGAGCGGTATCCTACGGCACGATATGTCACAGCAGAAGTTCCGGAGACGCTCGACGCCGATCCACGTACAGGCTCTGCGGCGCCACCTGCAGAGGAGTGCTCAGCAGAAGATCCAGAACCAGAAGAAACAGCAGCGCGACCAGCAGAGGAGATAGACGCCAGAGTTCCGGCAGCGGAAGAGACTGCTACACTACCAGTAGAGGAGCCCGCAGCAGAAGCTCCAGGGCCAGA
>OGOZ01000269.1_pt1 | contig 37357 bp, 32 predicted proteins | sample 1552801 | NCBI WGS metagenome assembly OGOZ01 (sample SAMEA2580196, study PRJEB22360) | human gut metagenome | biome: human gut; feature: human-associated habitat; material: faeces | place: Denmark | collected 2008/2010 | reverse complement strand
GGTGGGTGCGGCCGGTGAGCAGCCGGCACTCCACGAGCGACAGCGCCCCCTTTGAACACAGCACGCGGTACTCGGTGACGGCGGTCTTTGCGCCCGGCTCCGGGCGGGACTTCACATAGACCTGATTTTTGCCCGCGTCCTTGAAAAGGTAATTCTCCAGTCTGCCGCTGCGGGGACTGGGGCGGCCCTGCACGGCGCAGAGATAGTATTTCTCGATCTCCCTGTCGCGTATCTTGTCGTTGAGGATACGCAGAGCCTCGGCATTTTTTGCGGCGATGACTATGCCGCCGGTGTTGCGGTCGATACGGTTGCACAGCGCCGGGGCGAAGGAATTTTCCTCCTTCGGCCGCCACTCGCCCTTTTGCGCCATATAGGCTTGTATGTTGGCGATGAGCGTGTTATAATCCCATACGCCCGCGCTGTGGCAGAGAACGCCGGGCTTTTTGTCGGCGAGGAGGATGTTCTCGTCCTCGTAGACAATGTCCAGCCGGGGCGTGCCGACCTTGAGATAGGAATTTTCTTCCCGGGGCTTTTCAAAGAACTCGTCGTTGATGTATAATTGCAGCGTGTCGCCGAGGGCGAGCCGCGTGTCGCGCTTCGCACCCCTGCCGTTGAGCTTGATACGCTTGAGACGGATGTACTTCTGCAGCAGCGACTCCGGCAGCAGCGGCACGGCCTTTCCCACAAAGCGGTCGAGACGCTGACCGGCGTCATTCTGTTTTACTGTTAGCTCCTTCATGGCCCTGCCGCCGCCTTCTATGTTATTTATGGTAGAAAATCTCTCCTTTTGGATTATACTATATAAAATTAGTGTTGACAAGACTTGACAAGTCAACTATAATACTGAGGCTGATATTCTGTGCTAACAGCGCTTTGGCATTGCGGCAAGGAGCTTTTTATGCGGCTGAACTTACGAGAAATTATCGAGATACCCGGCGGTCAGGTCCCGTTTTCGTGCGAGCTTGATACGGACGGGCTTGATTTTCCGGCGGTCGCCGCGTATATCACAAAGCCCCGCGCCGAGGGACGCATTTATAACGAGGCCGGTGTTCTCCGCATGAAGGGCGAGATCACGACGAGGCTGAGATGTATCTGCGACCGCTGCGGCGACGAATTTGAAAGCGTCAAGACCACCGGAATAGACGCCACCATAGTCGAGGAGGACCCCGGCGATAACCCTGAGCTGTTCCTGCTCGACGGCGACGAGGTAGATCTGGACGAGATCGTCTATACCTGCTTCGTTCTGGATATGGAAAGCAAGTTCCTCTGCAAGGAGGACTGCAAGGGGCTTTGCCCCACCTGCGGCAAAAACCTCAACCTCGGCCCGTGCGCGTGCCGAAAACAATTGGATCCAAGATTTGCTGTGCTTGAGCAGCTTTTGGATAAATAAAATTTTTTAATTTATAGCTGCTCATAAACAGCTGTTATCAGGAGGTGTCAACATGGCAGTCCCGAAGGGAAAAGTATCACGCCAGAGACGTGACAAGAGACGTTCTTCCACTTGGAAGCTCGAAGCTCCCGGCATCATCAAGTGCCCCAACTGCGGCGCATTCTGCATGCCCCACCGCGTTTGCAAGGCTTGCGGACAGTACAAGGGCCGCGTAGTCATCAATGTTGATGAGAGCAAGTAAAACAGCTTGAGGAGGAGAGGCCGTCACAGCCTGTCCTCCTTTTGCTATACGCACTTCCCGGCGTGAAAAAAAGAAAAGGCAGCTTTTTATATGTATAATCTTATCAGCTCCATTGACGACGACAGCCCGCTTCGCGGCAGAGTGCGGCTCGGCGACGCGCTGGTGTCCATCAACGGCAACAGAATATTGGACGTTCTTGACTATAAATTCTTTGCCTACGACAGGAAGCTCGACGTGGTGCTTCGCCGCGGCGACGGCAGCGAGTACGAGCTGACCGTACACAAAAACGAGGGCGGGGACCTTGGTCTTGATTTCGAGAGCTATCTTATGGACCGGCCGCGCTCGTGCGCGAACAACTGTGTGTTCTGCTTCATCGACCAGCTGCCGAAGGGCATGCGCAGGACGATGTACTTCAAGGACGACGACGCGCGTCTGAGCTTCCTTATGGGAAACTACATCACGCTCACGAATCTCTCAAAGCGCGAGATAGAGCGCATTATCGCCCTGAGGATAAGCCCCATCAACGTCTCCGTCCAGACCACCGACCCGGAGCTTCGCTGTCTCATGCTCGGCAACCCGAGAGCGGGGGAGAGCATTGACGTCATGCGCCGCTTCGCGGAGGCGGGTATCGAGATGAACTGCCAGATCGTCTGCTGCCCGGGGCTGAACGACGGCGAGGCGCTCGAGCGCACCATGCGTGACCTCGCGGACATGTATCCCGGCGTACACAGCGTTTCCGTGGTGCCGGTGGGACTTACGAAGTTTCGCGAGGGGCTGCACGAGCTCACGCCCTTCACGCCGGAGCATGCCGCCGAGACGCTCGACCTCGTCACCGCATTCGGCGACGAGTGCGTCAGAAAATACGGCACGCGCATTTTCTTCTGCGGCGACGAGATGTACCTCAAGGCCGGGCGCGAGCTGCCGGAGGACGAGTTTTACGAGGAATATACCCAGCTCGACAACGGCGTGGGCATGCTGCGGCTGCTCATCACGGAGTATACCTCCGCGCTCAGGCTCTCTGACGAGCCGGACGGCGTGCCGTTCTCCATCGCGACCGGGGTCTCCGCCGCGCCGTTTTTTGAAAAGCTCGTCTCAATGGCGAAGGAGAAGTACCCGAAGCTCGACGGCCGGGTGTACGCCATCGAGAACGACTTTTTCGGTCACAGCATAAACGTCACCGGTCTTATCACCGGGCAGGACCTCATCGCCCAGCTCAAGGGACGCGAGCTGGGACAGCGGCTTTTGATCTCGCAGTCCATGCTGCGCCGCGAGGAGATGGACTTCCTCGACGACGTGACGCTCGAACAGGCGGTGAGCGCCCTCGGCGTGCCGATCTACCCGGTGGAGCAGGACGGCTTTGCACTCTGGGACGCCATTTCCGGCGAATTGCCAGAGGTAAAGCTCCCCACGCGCGGCGAGGATACGGAGTATTACCGCTATAACTGATGGGACTGCCCAAAAGAAAGCCGAACAGACTGCCGGGGTACGACTACGGCTCTCCCCTACGATCACGGACGCGATATGCGTGTTCAAATCCCTGAGCGCGGTAGAATGCGGCAGGGAGATCGGGGTGAAAAACCTCTGGCAGCGTTCCTTCCATGATCACGTCATCCGAGGTGAGGATGATCGGCAAAAAATATGGGAATATATTGACTCCAACGCGCAGAAATGGCCGGAGGACTGCTTCTATGTTCCCACAGACGGGGAGCGGACCCAATAACACAGAAAACTATCAGGGAGGGAAAACCTATGGCAAGACCTCTTGTTGCTATCGTCGGACGGCCCAACGTGGGCAAGTCCATGCTCTTCAACCGGCTGGTGGGACAGCGTCTCTCCATCGTTGAGGATACCCCCGGCGTCACCCGCGACAGGCTTTATGCCGAGTGCGAGTGGTGCGGGAGAAAATTTGATGTGGTGGACACCGGCGGTATAGAGCCGACCACCGACAGCGAAATATTGATGTTCATGCGCGAGCAGGCGCAGATAGCCATCAACTCCGCGACGGTCATCATCTTCGTCACCGACCTGCGCACCGGCGTCACTGCCGCCGACGAGGAGGTGGCGGGCATGCTGCTGCGCTCGAAAAAGCCTGTAGTGCTGGCTGTGAACAAGGCCGACTCCACCGGCGCCGTCGATCCCGGAGTGTACGAGTTCTACTCGCTGGGTCTCGGCGACCCGATCCCCCCCTCCGCCGTCCACGGCCATGGAACCGGCGACCTGCTCGACGAATGTCTCAAGTATTTCCCCGAGGAGGACGAGGAGGAGGCCGACGACGACCTTATCAAGGTCGCCATCATCGGCAAACCCAACGTGGGCAAATCCTCGCTCGTGAACCATATCCTCGGCGAAAAGCGCGTCATCGTCAGCGACATGGCAGGGACCACCCGCGACGCGGTCGACACGGTGTACGAAAATCAGTACGGCCGCTACATGTTCATCGACACCGCCGGGATACGACGCAAGTCCAAGGTGGACGAGCGCGTGGAGAAGTTCTCCGTCATGCGCGCGCAGCTCGCAATTGAGCGCGCGGACGTGTGCATAATCATGCTCGACGCCCGCGACGGCGTCACCGAGCAGGACACCAAGATCGCCGGTATCGCCCACGAGTCGGGCAAGGCGTGCATAGTCATCGCCAACAAGTGGGACCTGGTCGAAAAGGAGACCGGCACCATGGAGAAAATGCGCAAGGATATCATGCGCGACCTGAGCTTCATGAGCTACGCGCCGATACTCTTCATCTCCGCCCTCACCGGGCAGCGCACCGACAGGATATTCGAGCTTATAAACTACGTCAACGAGCAGGGTACCATGCGCATTTCCACCGGCATGCTCAATAACGTCCTTGCCGACGCGCAGGCGAGAGTCCAGCCGCCCACGGATAAGGGCCGCCGTCTCAAGATATACTACATGACCCAGACGGGCGTGAAGCCCCCCAACTTCGTCATCTTCTGCAACTCCCGCGAGCTGTTCCACTTCTCCTACCAGCGCTATCTCGAAAACCAGATACGCGCTGTGTTCGGCCTTGAGGGGACGCCCATACGCATCGTTATAAGACAGAAAGGTGATAAGGAAGAATGATAGTATATATACTGCTGCTGCTCATCGCCGCCGCCGTCGCGTATTTCTTCGGCAGCATGAGTACGGTCGTTATCGCGTCAAATTTCGTTTTTCACCGTAATCTGTACCGGCTGGGGCGCGGCAACGCGCTCATCTCGAACTTCCGGCGCGTCTACGGCTGGAAGGGCGCCGTGAAGCTCCTGCTGGTCGAGCTGGTGCGCGACATCGTCCCCATACTCATCGGCGGCGTGCTGCTCGGCTTCAAGGGCCACGCTGAGGTGGGGCGCGTATTTGCCGGCTTCTGCCTTGTGGTCGGGCGGCTCTATTCCGTGTTCTATGACATGAAGGGCAGCAGCGCGACGCTCTGCCTCGTGGTGATGGGCATGTTCGTGGATACCTCGGCCGGCATTGCCGCCGGCGTGATGGCCGCCGCGGTCACGTTGCTCTCAAAGTATGTTTCGCTGGGCGCCGTGGCGGGTGCGGTCACTCTCGCGATCACGACCGCGCTGGTCGTGGACGACAGTATCATCGTAAAGCTCACCATCTATACCGCGCTCATGGTCGCGCTCAAGCACATCCCCGCGATATTCCGCATCCTCAACGGCAAGGAAGAGCGGCTGAGCTTCAAGGAGGATCTCACCTATAAGCTCGACCAGCCATTCTGAATATCCCTGCGCCGCCGCGCCGTATTTTTCGGTGCGGCGGAGTTTATTTTGCGCGCACAAACTGTTGACGATATAAGCCGCATATGATATAATGCAGCTTAATTTGTATAAAGGAGTTGTATGTCCAAAAATGGATGATGGCAGTCGATTGCCTTGGATAATGGCCGTTGTGCTTCTTTTGTGCGCGGTGTATTTCGCGGTCACGGAGACCTCTATAGCCTCCGTCTCACGCAACAGGATGAGATCCGCCGCAGAGCATGGCGACGACCGGGCAAAAAAAGTCATATATGTCCTTGATAATTTTGATAACGCGATCAGCACGATCCTTATCGGTACGAACATCGTACATATCTCCATCGCGTCCATCGTCACCGTTGCCGTGACGAAGAGATGGGGACTCAGTGCGGTGTCCGTCAGCACCGTGATAACGACCATCGCGGTCTTTTTCGCGGGCGAAATGCTCCCGAAGAGCGTTGCAAAGAAATACTGCGAGAAGTGCGCACTGGCATGCGCCGGACCGCTGTGCTTTTTCATGAAGGTGTTCGCTCCGCTCTCAAAGCTGCTGACGGTCATCGGCAACGCGGCCTCGAAGCTCACCAAGGGCGAGGCGGAGAAGTCCGTGACCGAGGATGAGCTGTACGACATCATAGAAGACATGACCGAGGAAGGCTCTCTCAACGAGGAGCAGGGCGAGCTCATCTCCTCCGCGCTGCAGTTCGGCGACGTGACGGTAGAGAGCATACTCACTCCCCGCGTCGATCTCGCGGCCATTGATATAAAGAGCAGCGTGGACGAGGTCCTCTCTCAGGTGAAGGCATGCTCCCACAGCCGCCTGCCGGTCTATGACGGCAGCATTGACAATATAATCGGCGTGCTGCAGATACGGCGCTTTATCAAGGCGTATCTGCACCTCGGGAAAAATCTCGACCTGCGCACGATACTCGATAAGGTGGTCTTTGTTCACCAAAGCACCAATATCGACGAGCTGCTGCCCATCATGAGCAAGCAGAAGATAAACATTGCCGTGGTCACGGATAACTACGGCGGCACCGTCGGTATCGTCACCGTTGAGGATATCCTCGAGGAGCTTGTCGGCGAGATATGGGACGAGGACGACGTGGTCGAGGAGCCTATAGTCGAGCTGGAGGACGGCGTTTTCCAGATAAACGCCGACGAATCCGTAAGCGACGCCTTTGACCGCATGGGCTTCGAGGACCCGGAGGAGGACGAGGAGCTTGTCAATACGCTCATGGGCGAATGGGCGTTCCACCAGTTCACCGCCATCCCGAAGGTCGGGGACAGCTTCGACTACCACGGCCTCACCGTTACGGTCTCCGCCATGGAGCATAACCGTATCCTGACTCTCAAGGTCACTGTGCCTTCCAAGACCGAGGAAGGAGGCGAGGACGAATGAGCGTTTACCTTGTGGCAGCGGGAATAGTGGTATGTATCTGCTTTTCCGCGTTCTTTTCCGCCTCTGAAATGGCGTATTCCTCCTGCAACCTCCTGCGTCTTGAAAACGCGCGCGACGACGGCTCGAAGAGGGCCGGCCTCGCGGTGAAGATCGTCGAGCATTACGACGACGCGCTCAGCGCCATACTCATCGGCAATAACCTTGTCAATATAGCCAGCTCGTCTCTCGGGTCGGTGCTGGTGATACTGCTGCTGGGCGACGGATACGCGTGGCTCGCCACGGTGATCGTCACGCTGCTGGTCATCATTTTCGGCGAGACCATACCCAAGATCAGCGCGAAGAAGAACGCAAACTCTCTCGCGATGGGCTGCGCCTATTTCGTGAATTTCCTCATGATAATCCTCAAGCCGCTCATATGGCTGGTGGTGACGCTCATCCGCCTTTTCACCGGCTGGATGAAGGGCGACGCCGCCGGGCAGAGCGCCGACGAGGCCGTCGTGGAGCTTCAGTCGATCATCGAGACCGCCGAGGACGAGAAGGTCCTGGACGAGGATCAGTCCGAGCTTATCCAGGCCGCCATCGACTTTTCGGAGATATCCGCGTATGAGGCCATGACCGCGCGCGTGGATGTGGTCGCCATCGACGCGGACGACGACTGGGAGGATATGCTCGAGATCATCGAAAACGCGCCGTTTTCCCGTATCCCCGTGTATGAGGGCAGCATTGACAATGTAATAGGCGTCCTCTATCAGAACCATATACTCAAGGCGCTGACCGAGGGCGGGCCTGTCAATCTGCGCACACTCATCATGCCGCCCTGCTTCGTGTATAAGACCATGAAGCTGCCCGCGGTACTCAACCAGCTCAGAAAAGCCAAGCAGCACCTGGCCATCGTCTCCGACGAGGACGGCGGGGGGCGGGACGCTGGGCGTGCTGACCATGGAGGATGTGCTGGAGCAGATCGTAGGCGACATCTGGGACGACAGCGACGTCGTGGAGCAGGAGGTCGTCGAGCGCGCCGAGGGCGAGTATGAGGTCGACGGCGACATGGTCATCAGCGACTTCTGCGAGCTGGTCGGCATAGACGAGGACAGCTTCGAGGCCGACAGCGAGACCGTCGGCGGCTGGACCGTCGAGATGTTCGGCGCGTATCCCAAGGTCGCGGACAGCTTCGTGTACGGCCGCTTCACCGTCACCGTCCTCGCAATGGACGGGCGGCGCGTGGAGAAGGTGCTGGTGAAGGCCGCGCCTGAGACCGAGGACGAACAGACGAATAACAAATAAAAAATGACCCGCCGGGGAAGTCTCCGGCGGGTCGTGAGCTTTCGTGTCGAAAGAAATTTGCATTCCGCACTTGACTTATACTGCGGACTGTGGTATTATATCTAAGCTGAAAGGCAAATTGAATATCGCGGGGTAGAGCAGCTGGTAGCTCGTCGGGCTCATAACCCGGAGGTCGTTGGTTCAAATCCTTCCCCCGCAACCATAACGTTGGCACCATAAGTATGATTATCATGCTTATGGTGCTTTCTTTTTCGCTCAAAACCAGTAAAAACGTGTGTTCGCCAGCAAAAACAGGATTGCTATTCAGCAGAAAATATGTTAGTATGTAAACAAACATACTAAACGAAGGGAGGGACTGCAATTGGCTCAAAAGCGGCATGAGAAAAGTGAATTTGGGGCTTACCTGGTCGACGCGATCAGAGAGGCCGGTATGTATCAGACAGACTTTATCGCGGCGGTTGGGATGGCGCGGCCGTACTTCTATAACATTTTGACCGGCAGTCCTCCCCCGCGAGACACTCTTGAAAAAATGTATGGCGTACTTGAAAAAAAGCTCCCCCCTGACGACACAAGGCATCATATGTTTATGAACCTTGCCGCTAAATGCCGGGGAGAGATTCCATCCGATATTGAAGAAATGATCCGGCTGCACCCGGAACAGTGGGACGACATTCGAACAGTTCTCACCCAGATGCTTACGACAGAATGACGAGGAGAAAAGGCCATGGCGGAATTGCATGAATTGATTGGAAAAATCGAGAATCCGGAGCTGCGCGCGCAGATTCAGGAGGCGGCGAACAAACTCTTTAAGCAGAAGAAGTTCGGTCTTGTCTTTGAGGATCATCTGCCGGAATGTACGCCCCTATACGACATCCCGGTACGCAAAGGCTCCAAGGTCTCCCTCAAGGACGGCAAAGTGAGCGAGACTTATACCGTGCTGAAAATTGAAGACGGCCAGGCACTATGCCTGCCCCGAAACAGCGCAGAAGCTGTCAGATTTCCTGTAAAGGATCTTGTGACCACAGCAGAATTTGGCGACCCGATCTATCCCTGCCTGCAACCGTTGGGTGAGGTCTGCAATGCCCCGGACAGCGACCTTTGGCATACGCTGATCGAGGCCGACAATTATCACGCGCTCCAACTGCTGGAATACCTTTACGCGGGCAAGGTGGATTGTATCTATATCGACCCACCCTATAACACGGGCGCACGGGACTGGAAGTATAACAACGATTATGTGGATGGCTCGGATTCTTACCGGCATAGCAAATGGCTCTCTATGATGGAGAAACGTCTCAAAATAGCAAAAAATCTGCTTATGCCAAATAAAGGTGTTTTGATTGTTACAATTGATGAGCATGAAGTACATCACCTTCGCACGCTTCTTGAGGAGCTGTTTCCGGAATTCTATATCCAGATGTGTACTTCTGTCATAAATCCTAAGGGAGTTACACAAGGTCGATTCTCCCGTGTGGAAGAATATATTATTTATTGTTTTGGTAAAGATGCTTTTGTAGCAGATAGTGATGATAATTTGCTAAACCCACCAAGCAAAAAGAAGCAGCCTCGATGGAAAGGATTACTAAGGTCGGGAACAGATGCGTTGCGCAGTGATAGGGAAAGCATGTTCTATCCTGTTTACATTGACCTAGAAAGAAATGCTGTCATTAGCGCGGGCGAATTTCTTCCCTTACCCGCGGAACCAGCGATCGATGAACCAACTGGAGAGACAGGGATTGCCTGGCCTATAAGAAAAGACGGTTCTTTAGGTAGGTGGAGTGTGGGCGCAGATACGCTAAATGAGTTAATAGGAAAAGGATATGTTGCCTGTGGGAGATATGACGCTGATCGAAGGACCTGGGGAATAAGTTATATCAGCAAACCAAACCAAAAGAAAATTGATGAGGGCACAATACGCATCGTTGGGCGAGACAAAACGACAGGTGTTGTCAAAGTGGAGTACGCTGATGATGCAAACCGAGTAATAAAAACTGTTTGGCATCGTTCATGCCATGATGCTGGTGCCTACGGGACCGACATGATTACTTCTATTTTGGGAGAAGCTGGCAAATTTACATTTCCAAAATCACTATACTCAGAGGCGGACGCTATCCGGGCTATTGTTAGGAATCGTCCAACAGCCCTAATTGTCGATTTCTTTGCAGGCAGTGGCACAACACTGAATGCAGTAAATTTGTTAAATGCGGAAGACAATGGCACACGGCGATGCATTCTTGTTACAAACAACGAGTGTTCCGAAGAGGATGCAATCAGTTTAAAAAGACGTGGGTTTAACCCCGGTGATGATGAATGGGAAAAGCATGGGATATGTAGATCTGTTACTTGGCCACGGACCGTCAACTCAATAATTGGCAAAAGGGCAGATTCAACGCCAATAGCTGGTGAGTATTTAACCACGGGATATTCTGATAAAAGTGTTCCACGTACAGTAGTTCAGATTCAATTCACAGACTTTAGTGCATTGTCTACCCTTACTAAAAAGAAGCAGTTGGTATCAATAATAGGGAAGAACAAACTCCCACAATCATTGGTCAAGACCGAAAGTAGATATGTTATTCCGGATGACGAGAAATACTCTGCTGCTATATTATTTGATGACACAGCACTTATCGAGTTTCTCGATAGTTTGCAAGACCATGAACATATATGCGAACTCTATATTGTCACAAAAAGTGCTCACGTTATAAAAAAAACAAAAGAGTCTATTGACGATATACTTGGGGTAAAAACAATTCCGGTCCAAATTACGCGACCAATGAAGGCGGGTTTCCCTGCCAACGCTGCTTTTTTCAAGCTGGGCTTCCTCGACAAGACAAAGGTCTCACTCGGCATGCAATTCAAGGAACTGCTGTCTACGCTATGGATGAAAGCCGGGGCAATCGGGAAATGCCCGACCGTTGATGAAGGAGTCCCGGACATGCTGATCCTGCCGGAAAACAAAATGGCTATTCTCAACGAAGAAAACCGATTTGCAGAGTTCAAAGAAGCGCTTGCTTCTCACCCTGAAATTGATGTGATCTTTATTGTCACGGACTATGAGGCCGGTTTTGTATCTATGTCACAGGCACTTGAAGGAAAAACTACGTACCAGTTGTACCGGGACTATCTGGAAAACTTCCGGATCAACGCAGGGAGGAACAGCAGATGAAAGTCGACTTAATAGCCTTTCAGGATAAAGCTGTAAAAGAGCTGCGGATGGATATTGCCGATGCGCTCGGCAGCTACCAGCGCAGACAAAAAACACAGGTTGTCTCCCTGCAGGCCCCCACAGGCGCAGGGAAAACGATTATTGCTGCGGCGCTGATCGAAAGTATCTATTTTGGGTCTACATTGTCCGATGGGACGACTTTTGGTGAGCAGCCAGAGGCCATTTTCGTTTGGCTTTCTGACTCCCCGGAGTTGAACGAACAGTCCAAGCAGAAGATTGAGCTCAAGACCAGCAAACTGCGTTTCGGCCAGTGTGTCACGATTACAGAGGAATCCTTCGACATGGAGATGCTGGAGGATGGGCATGTCTATTTTCTGAACACACAGAAGATCAGCCGGAACGGAAAGCTGACAAAGCACTCCGATGATCGACAGTATACGATTTGGGAAACTCTGGATAACACAATTCAGAACAAATCGGATCGGCTGTATTTCATCATTGACGAGGCACACCGCGGCGCCAAAAGCAGGCGGGAGGCCGGCACAGATACCACCATCATGCAGCGCTTTATCAAGGGCTATGAGTATACGGAAAACGGCTTCAAGAGGAAAATGCGCTCTATGCCGGTTATCCTCGGGATCAGTGCCACAGCGGAGCGGTTTAACACGCTTGCCGGCAACATCACGAATGTGGGCCTGCAGAAATATATCATCACGGCCGATGAGGTGCGCAGCTCCGGGCTCCTAAAGGACCGCATTGTGATCACGTATCCCGAAGATCCCACCAGGAACAATGACATTGTGCTGCTGGAAGCTGCTGTGGAGGAATGGCAGAAGAAATGCCGGAGATGGTATCAATATACCTCGGAGCAGCATTATGCCAACGTGGACCCTGTGCTTGTGGTACAGGTCTGCCCCGGAAGCGGCGGCGCGCTGTCGGATACCAATTTGGAGGACGTCCTGACAAAAATTGAGGAGAAGGCAGGCGTCCGCTATAAAACCGGTGAGGTAGTGCACTGCTTTGGAGAAGGCACCACGCTGACCATTAACGGGCTGACTATCCCTCATGTCAAAGCATCCGAGATCGCCTCCGATCACAAGATCAAAGTCGTTTTCTTTAAGGAAGCACTTTCGACCGGCTGGGATTGCCCCCGGGCAGAAACCATGATGTCCTTCGCAGTGCGGAGCGATCCCACCTATATTGCCCAGCTCCTCGGACGCATGGTTCGTACGCCGCTGCAAATGCGCGTTTCCCGTGACGAATTTCTGAATGACGTCAAGCTCTATCTCCCTCATTTCAACAAGGATAACGTAAAAAAGGTTGTGGAGGAGCTGCAATCGAACGAAGGCGGCGAGATCCCGACCGAAATCAATGGTGAATCCCTGGAAGAGCCGACCTACGTCACCTGGACCGTTCACACTCCGCGCAGGTCGCGTGTCGTTGAAGACAACCCGAATCAGACAAGCCTGTTTGATCTCCCAGGAATAACACAGCCGGCAGAACCGACTCCGGCAGGAGACGGGAACACAGACTCGCCAGCCGGAAATGCAAATCCAGGCGTTAGCGCGCCGGAATACGTTCCGCCGGCAACAGTCACAGTACCAGCACCGTCAACACCTCAGCCTGTCGCTCCCTCTCCTCCAGCGCCACAGGGGAAACAGCTTTCGTTTATCCAAGACCTGGACCGTGTGGAAGTCATTGATTTTATAAACAAACAGGGATATCTCACCTATCTGGTGCGACAGGATCGTATCAACGACTATTTGAAATCGTTGCTTGACCTCGCGGATTTGCTTACGCACAATGCGATTTATATCGGCGCGCGAGATGAGGTCATTGATGACGTTGTTGGCTTGATCCGCGCCTATATTGAAGAGCTTCACCGCAACGGGAAATACGACGAGCTGGCGGAACAGGTACTGCAATTCAAGCTGTCAGTACAGGTATTTGATCCCTTTGGCCAGGCGCTGCTCGAGAATTACTTTAATGATTATACCCTGATTTCGGAGACAGATCTCGACCGGCAAGTACGTAATGCGGATGCCAGGCTTGGCAGATACGGCTTCCCGAACATCTACGGCGGTAGGTACTACAATGACGAAGACCCCAATGCTCACAAAATCGACTGCATTCTTTTTGCCGCAGATGACAGTTGCCGGACAGCCCTTGGTGAGTATGCTAAGAAGAAGCTGCATGAGTTTGCCGGTAAGTATCGCCTGAAGATCGTCAGCAAATCTGATTCCTGCAAGAAAAAGTATCACGATATACTGGCGGACAGCGATATCGTCAGCGAGCAGATTTTTGCCATTCCCGAGAATATCACGGTGCGAGAGGATCCGGACGGCATCGAATATGACAACCATCTGCTGGCTTCTGAAACCACAGGACTTGCAAAAATCAAGCTGGGATCGTCGTGGGAGCCGGCGCTGATCGAGGAGGAATCCCACAGAAGTGATTTTGTTTGCTGGCTCCGTAATCCGGCAAGAGCACCGTGGGCCTTGTGTCTCCCCTATACCATTGCCGGAGAAAAGAAGAGCTTCTATCCGGATTTCCTGATCATTCGCAGCGATCCTGATCTTGATTATGTAGTTGACATTCTGGAGCCACATGGAGACCAATTCGCTGATAATCTGCCAAAAGCGAAAGCTCTTGCAGAATACGCGAAAAAAGAGGATCGGATGGGAAGAATTCAGCTTATCCATAAGAACACTGGCGTTGGCGGAGTAAGCCAATTCAAGCGGCTGGATCTGACCGATTTGGCCGTGCGGGACAAGGTCCTACGGGCAAATAATGACGACGAGCTGAAAAACATCTTTTATACAAACGGCATATAAAAACATGGCCCGGCGGGGATTAATCCCTGCCGGGCACTTTTTTATCCCATTGTATAAAGATGGGACTAAAAGGGACTAAAAGGGACTAAATGGCACTAAATGGGACCCCCAGTGTATGATATAGTTATGATGGCCGTAAAAGGAAAAGCTCTTCTCTGAAAAATGGGAGTAAAAGAGAGCTTCGATCTGTGATATTGTTATACTGGCAAGAGCAGAAATCATGGCAGCATATGCTGGCAAGAGGATAGAAGACAGTAAAAGCAAGTAAAAGAAAGTAAAAGAGAGCTCCAATCTGTGGTATTGTTATACTGGCAAGAGCAGAAAACACGGCAGTAAATGACAGTAAAAGGCAGTTAATGTTAGTCAAGAAGTGTGATATCCTTACAATGACAGAAGGCCACGCGGCCGGCCGTTGTGAGCTGTGATATCTGTGAGGCTTTTTTCTATAAAATCGCATGTGAGAAGTAATATAGAAAAAATACCAGAAATCGCTTCACAATGGCTAACACCTCACGCGCGCGAGGCGGCTGGAGAATAATGTCGCCCTTTGTCACCCTATGTCATCCCATGTCGTGTTGTGTCGCCCCACCTTTCATGATATCATCATAATAGAGAAGATCCTCGGCGGCAGACATAGGGAAAGCTTTTTTGTCAGCCCATGTCAGTTAATGTCAGTCGATGTCAGTTAATGTCAGGTTGTGTTAGCCTATTCATCTTATAATGGCGAAAAACATTGGTGCACAATCATGGAGAAAGTGTGCTTTTCATGTTAGCCAGAATGGCAGTTGATGGCAGTCAATGGCAGTCAATGGCAGTTGTTGACAGCTTGTGGCAGAACAGTATATATGATATCGTTAAAGTGGAAATCAGCGAATAAACCTGCTCACAAATTAGAAAATTGGCGGCCGATGGCGGGCTTTGGCGGCTATTGGCATCTTGTGGCGGCCGGATCATTATGATACTCTTATCATGGGAATAAAAAATACGTGGCCTCTGCTCTGTGTTCAAAGAATGACGATTTTGGCACCCCTTGGCACCCTTTGGCACCTTGTGGCGCCCCAGAAAGTATGGTATTGTTATAATAGGCAAGCCCAGAAGAGAAAACCATGTGGATGATCCCTCTTTCAAAAGAGGACACTAAAAAGCATTGAATGACACTCGGCCAGTATGGTATTATATTATTAGATTAAGGAACAAACAGAGTAAATCGTATTGAAATAGAGTTCCACCGTGTGATATCATTACAATACAGGAAATAATAAAACATAGATCAAGAGGAATGCCATTCGGGTAGCCGAGCGGCACTCCTCTTTTTTATGCCAAAGCCGGTCCAGGTGATTATTCTCACTGCAGCAAAGAGGATACTAAAAGACATTGAATGATACCTGGCAAGTCTGATAATATTAGACTACTCTGAAAAGATGAGAGTAAATGTTATTGAATGTTAATCCCACAGTATGGTATTATTACAATAGCGGGGAAAGATGAGAGTAAAATGCATTGAATGATAGTTCGCCAGTGTGATATCATTACAATACCGGAACCAATAAAATACAGATCAAGAGGAATGCCGTTCGGATGACCGAGCGGCACTCCTCTTTTTTTGTTGTTTCACATCAATATCATGTGGTCATTGTCACGGGGAAGGAGGTGAGAAAATGAAAAACAGCGATGTTCGCGTGTGCGCCATTGAGCACGGCGTGCGGATGTGGGAACTGGCAGACCAGCTTGGGATCTCTCCAGAGACTCTGTCTCGCAAACTCCGCCGGGAGCTGGAGCCAGTGGAAAAAGAGCGGATGATCCAGACCATCCAGGCCATTGCCGTGCGGAGGTGGTGATACGCGCGGCTACTCCTCGGCCGGAGGATGGAGGTTTATGGAGGTTTTTCTTATAAAATCATACGCGAAGAGATATATAGAAAAGAATAGGAAAAATCACTCCGTATGGTCCTTTCCTCCGTACCCGGGAATGACGCATGTGCAAAAGATCAAGGAAAAGCATTAAAAAGGAGGTCGCATCATGAAAAAGATGAGTAGAGAGAAGGAAAAACCAGTATGGCGGCTGAAAGCATCAGATTTCAGTACGCGCAGCTATGAGGGGAAGTTTGTGCTGATGGCAGACGACGGTGCGCCTGTCATTATGCTTCGCAGCAAAACGGCCTCTCCGATAATGTGGAGCTTGAAGAAAGGCAGGTTTCAGCTCTTCTTCCGAACATACGGAGAAGTACTCAACTATTGTGAAAATCACCACTATGCATTCGTCTCGAAGGGGCAAGGGGGATCTTGATCTCTGTGCCAGCCTACATGGACAACGGCGCAGGGTCACGCGCTTGATTTCGGGAAATCAAGAAGGGTTATAGCCCTGTTTTTCAAGTTTTCAAGAAAAATCAAATGAAAAAGGAGTAAAAACATGAACGCAACTACCATGTATTACAACAAGGCTTTCGATCATTACATTCGAAACAAGGCTACGGTCCACACGGATCGCGATCTGGAAGAGGGATACCAGGAAGAATACGATTCCTACGATTTCCCTCGCGGATTCGATGGCGATTATGCTTCTGCCTTGGAAGAAGAGAATCTGTTCCGCCGGCGCGCCACACTGGTTCATACGACGCCGGGAGATATGAAAATCCAGACCATCGAATCCACAGCTGAAGCCGTTCTGTGTGATGAGCGGATGGCCTATGATGAACAGGCGGATAGCTTTGACACGGCGGAATTCGGCGCATTCAAGCTGGCCTCTCTTGCCAAGCTTCGCCGGGAATTTGTCGCGGATCAGCACTTCGACCTGCAGAAATACCTGAAGCGCAATTTCTGCCGGCGCTTTGGCCGTGCAGAGGAGCGCCTTCTCCTTACCGGGACTGGCGTGGATCAGCCAGCAGGACTGCTCAACAGCGCAGAGGTCGGTGTCACTGCCGGGGAGCTCACATACGATGATGTGATTAAGCTGTATCTGTCTGTAAAGCCGGAATACCGAAGAAACGGTACTTGGATCGTAAACGACGAGACAGCGCTGGTCCTTCGTACCCTTAAGGATGAGAATGGTGCGTATCTGTGGGATCAAAGCAGTGGCACGATTCTTGGGAAACCCGTGGAGTACAGCATGTATATGCCGGATGCGGAGGCCGGTTCCAAGCCGATCGCCTTTGGCGACCTGTCGTATTTCTGGATGCTCCAGCGGGAGCCGCTGGCTGTACGCGTTCTGGAGGAAAAGTACCTGCTGGACAGCATGATCGGCTTTGTCGCGCATGAGCGTTTCGATGGGAAGCTCATCCGGCCGGATGCCGTGAAAACGCTGCAGATCGCAGGATAATCAGCCTGGGGAAAGTCTGGAGATTTCTCTGGACTTTCCCCTTCTATTCTGGTACCTTTCCGCTTACCAAAGGGGAAGGAGGCAAGGCAATGGGAAAGAAAAGAGTGGCGGCATACGTTCGAGTATCCACGGCCAGCGATGCTCAGATCCACAGCTATGAGTTTCAGGAGCAGTACTGGCAATCCAAATTTGAAGATGATCCACAATACGATCTTGTCGGGATCTATGCTGACCGCGGCATCAGCGGAAACAGTATCAAGAAACGTGATCAGTTCCAGGCAATGATGCAGGACGCCCGTGACGGGAATCTGGATGTGATCTACACGAAATCCGTCTCCCGCTTCGCGCGCAATACTGTGGATCTTCTGGATGCCGTCCGTGAGCTACGGGATCTCGGTACCGAGGTGGTATTCGAGAAGGAAAACATCAGCACATTCCAGCCTGCCAGCGAGCTGTATCTGACGATCGCCGCCAGTATAGCCGAGAATGAGCTACAGGTGGATTCTGAGCGGCAGCAATGGTCTGTGCGGCATCGGTACGAAAACGGCTGGATCTCCATTGGCCATGGGATGTGTGGGTACCGTATGCTACCAGACAACACGTTGGAGATCATTCCGGAAGAGGCAGAGATCATTCGCCGGATCTTCGATATGTACCTTGCCGGCCACGGCAGTGACGTCATTACTCGCGCGCTGAACAAAGATGGCCTTCGCACATCTGCTGGAAAGCCCTGGTCGCATCAGACGGTTCTGCGCGTGCTGGAGAACGAGAAATATATGGGAGATTCACTGGCGATGAAAAGCGTAAAAAGGCTCGGTGTCAAGATCATGAACACTGACGGCAGATACTCGCCCCAGTACTACATTGAAGATACACATCCCGGAATCATCAGCAAGGAAGACTTCCAGACGGCGCAGGATCTGCGGCAGCAGAGAAAGAACAAAAAGGTCACTGGTCAGCCTCGCGCCGAGCACCCGTTCTCTGGGCTCATCGAATGTGGCCTATGCCATTCCCGGTACATCCACAAAGTGAATGGGAGCGGGCTGAAATGGCAGTCAGATATCTGGGCCTGCTACACCAATCTCCATAAAGGAGCGTCTGCATGCAGGAATACCCGGATCAAGGATGAGATCCTGAAAGAGAAGTTCGTGGAGGCATACAACGAATTCGTGAGGGAGCGGCCGTTAAGCAATGCTGCGGCAGAGATAACCGGCGAGATCCAGAAGTTGGAGCGGGCAGACGACGAACTCTCCTGGCTGGCGCTGCGCGGGCTGCTTCCGAAAGCAGCATACAGTGCGGAGCGGCAGCAGATAAAAGAAAAACTGAATGCAAAACGCTCCCAGCTTCAGAAGTTAAAACGCGATCAAAACCGGGATTTGGACTATTCCCCGATCACCGAGTTCTCTGAGGAAAAACTGAAAGAATTCATAACGAAGGTCATTGTGCTCAAGGGTACAGTGACCTTCGTCTTCTGTAACGGGGTTGAGATTTCCCGATCATATACAAACGGGAAGCCCGGCAATTCGAAGGGCTGGAACAAAAAGGAGGCGTGAAGATGGAACAGGTGGCATCCAGGAGGGTCGTGCGGCGGGTCTTTTCGCCGGATCTCCTTTCGCCAGTACAGGTCCAGGTGGAGCCCAAAAAGCTGGTAGTAGCCGCCTATGCGCGCGTATCTACAGAGAAAGAGCAGCAGGAAAACAGCTACGAGCGGCAAGTGGAACATTATACTGCTCTGATCAAGGCAAACGACGCCTGGGAATTCGGCGGGATTTATGCCGATCCAGGGATCAGCGGCACCCGTGCAGAAAAGCGGCCAGAATTCATGCGTATGATCGCAGACTGCCGTGCCGGGAAAATCGATAAAATCCTGGCCAAATCCATCAGCCGCTTCGCGCGCAACACAGTGGATACGCTGAGCTACATCCGGGAGCTGAAAGAGCTCGGCATCGGGGTCTGCTTCGAGAATGAGCACATCGATACACTTACGCCCGGCGGCGAGGTGCTCCTGACCATCCTTGCGGCCATAGCCGAGCAGGAATCCCGTACCATGAGCACCAATATCAAGTGGACATACCAGAAGAAGTTCCAAAACGGTGAGGTGATCCTTAGCACCGGCACCATGCTCGGCTATACGAAAGATGCCGACGGGAACTACGTAATCAATGAGTCGGAAGCAGAGATCGTCCGGCGTGTCTTCCGAGAGTATATTGCTGGCGCTTCCCTTACTCAGATTCGGCATGGCTTGGAGACCGACGGGATCAAGACAAAGCGCGGCTGCAGCAACTGGCGTGCAAACGGAATCCTGGGGATCATAAAGAACGAGAAATATACCGGCAATGCTTTGCTCGGGAAGACGTATAAGCCAGATGTGCTCTCAAAGCGCCGGCTAAAGAATACCGGACAGGCCCCGCTCTACTATGTGGAGAATACGCATCCGGCGATCATATCCCAAGAGGTCTTTGATATGGCCCAGGCTGAGATGCGCCGGCGGGATGCAGAGAAGGACTCGGCAGCCGGCAGGGGGCCTTATGCAAGCAAATACCCCTTCAGCGGGCTTCTGGTATGTGGATGCTGCGGGCACAAACTCCGCCGGCACGTCCGATCCTCTGGCGGGAGAGTGGTCGCAGCATGGGCATGCACGAACAGGATCCAGCATGGTCGGGAGGTATGCGATTCCCACCATCTGAATGAAGACGTGCTCATCACTACGTACCGTGCAGCGCTCGCCAGCATTCAAGAGGATGCTATACAGGCTGTGCTCGATGCCGGCCAGCAGGTCCTTGGTGACGATAACACTGCCAATGTGAAGATAATTGAGGAGCAGATCGTCAAGCTGCAGGAAGAGGCCCTAGAGCTGCACAGAGCGCGCCAGAATGACATGGTGCCAGACGAAGAGTATGAGGCGCAGGTTACGATCTATAGTCAACGCATGGAAGAGCTGCAGGCTCAACAGAAGCAGCTCAAGGCAGACGCCACCCGGCGCGCGGAAGCACTTCACTGGCTCGACAGCTTCCAGCAGCACATGGCCAGTGGGAAGGCGTACAATGCCGAGGAGGCCTGCGTCATGCGCGAGATGGTGGATCAGATCATCGTGTACGACGATCGGCTAGAAATCCAACTAAGATGTGGTGTGACGCTAAGCAAGAAATTGCTGAGCAATGCATAGCATAATAGACACACTGACCGGTTAATTGGACTTCAATTGCGATATGATATACTATCATCGGTCTAGGTTGTTTATTCAGAACAATCTGCCAATTCTTACAACAAAATCATATAGTTTTTGACAAAGATTACAATGTGCAGTAAAATAAAAATATTCTGAGGAAAGGAGCAGCTCTGCACATAATCTATATGATACATGTTGATGAAATCACCAAGCAGTATGAGTATGAATCCGGCTGCACCTGTCCTGTACTATCCGTCTTAAGTAACGGAGCGCGTGCTATTTATAAATATCCGAACAACCCACAGGGCAAAATAATTCTCTTTAATGAGTACTTCTCCTGTTCAATAGCAGAAATACTGCAGGTTACGAGCCCGCGCTTCGGTATTGCTTTTTCCGATGAGCACACGAGAGTATGCAAAGAAAAGATTGATAAGGATTGGTCATATTATTCCGGTATTGGTTTTTTTAGCGAGTATTTAGAAAACGTGTCTCCTATATCTCGGAGATCCGCAAAATACGCATCGAATATTTCCGAGACAGCCAGAATAATTCTTTTAGATGAGATTCTCAACAATGCAGATCGGCATTCAGAGAACATACTGATCGACTTCCGAGAAGGAAGCAATGCTTTATATGCAATCGATTACAGCCATGCAATTGGTGATCCAGAATGGGACTGCAATTCTTTGAAGATTGGTGATTGCGAATCGCCTCACGTTTGGATCGAAAACAGAGATTGCTATGACATGTTAATATCTGCCGGTGGTATAGTAACTGCAGAGTCACTGCACAAAGAAGCAGAAAGAATACGCATGAGCATTAATGCGGAAGCTATAAACGGCATTATTAATTCGATCCCGGACGATTGGAAGAAAGATCTTGGATCATCGCGCTTAGAAGCGGTTGAGCAATATGTTTTGACACGTGTCACAGGGATAGATAGTATTTGCGATATGATACTGAAGGAAAGGGGGATGTAAAATGGGAGAGTTAAAATATGCCATCATGAGATACACCCCTTCATTGGTTTCGGGTGAGTCGATTAATCTTGCTGCTCTGTTTTTCTATGTTGACACTGACTATAGAGAATTCTATATTATCAACAATTGGAACCGAGTAGCGGCATTCGATGATACTTTGAACGTTCCAATGATTAAGGACATTCTATTGGATATTCAAGATGCCGTTGGAACAAGTATTACAAATCCAGATTTCGACATTAAGCGTTTATGTGCTAGATACAGCAATGAACTGCACTTTGATAATGCAATTTCGCTTCCGGTAGAAGAGAAAAACCTCTTTAAGCAGATCGATGAAGTAAAACGGATGTATTTCCAATTCGAGCTTGAAAAGGAGCTTCGTCCGAAGAAGGACGAGCAGAAACGGTTTTTAGGCCGGATTTTAAAAGCCAAAGAAATCGAATATCGGAGAGATGATCATCAGCTCGGAAAGTATAACGAGCCTATCGTGTACGATTATTCCTTTAGCAACTATGGAGTGAAGTTTTTCAATTTTGATCTTGATAGTATTCAAAGTCAGACAATCAACAAAGTAAAAGCGTGGGCCTGGAATTGCGCAAATAGTATAGACGGGAAGAAAGTAATCATTTTCTATAACTCTTCCGATGATACCCGCGCTGACGTCTCCGCCGCGCTGAGCATTCTCAGAGAATCGGCATTTATGGTTGTCAGCATCAATGAAGGCTTTGGAAATGTTATCAACGTTTTGGATAAACTGATTTCTTGAGAACCAGCCTTTTGGGGGGATAATCATGCGCTTAATGGGTGAAATCGTTCGCCACAGTATATATGGTGCTGGCGAGGTCGTCGATCAATCAGATACAATGATCACCGTGCGCTTTCCGGCCAAAGATGCCAAGTTTCAGTACCCGAACCCGGATACCTTTATGAAGTTTCTGAAGGCCGAGAATCCAGATGTGCAGGCCGCCATTCTGGACGAGATCCGCCAAGAGGTAGAGCTCGCCGCAAAGAAGCGCGCGGAAGAGGCAGCTCGTAAAAAAGCTGAGGAAGAACGCCGGGCTGCGGAACAGCGTGAAGCGGATGAGCGTGCGCGTGCAGCCTTGTCCAGCAAGCCACGGCCTGCCGGTGAAAAGAAGCATGTGAAGCAGGAGCGTATTTCTGGCAAGCGTATGACCTTCTTTGTGTTCCAGGGCAGCACATTTGATCGTGAGAGCCGTGGAGGGTACATTTGGGCCCCTGTTGCAAACAGAGCGGGCTTGAGCTTCCATCATTGGGATCGCCTTTTGGATATTCGCCCCGGTGATATCATTTTCCATGGTTGTGACGGCTATATTCAAGCGATCAGCACCGCTCGAGGTGAGTGCTATGATTGCCACCAACCGGAAGAATTGAGATCTGAGGATTTGTGGGAGCCTGAAGGCAGACGCGTAGACTGCGAGTACATCCTGATCAAGAATCCAATTAAAACGACACTTGTCAGAGACGATATTCTTCGACTTTGCAATGTGAAGTATGCGCCGTTCGACAGAGACGGGAACGGTAACATGGGATACCTTTATGAGTTAAATCGTGAGTTGGCGCGCATTTTCTTAAAAGAGACTGTCAAGCGGAATCCGTTGATCAGAGATGTCGATTTCGTTCAAGAGCTTCTTTCGGAGGCGGATGATGATTGAGGTTACCGCTGCAGTAATCCGTGAGAACGGCAAGTTCCTGATTTGCCAAAGGGCAAAAGGGAAAAACTGTGAGCTCCTTTGGGAATTCCCTGGCGGCAAGATCGAGCCGGGAGAGACTGCGGAGCAATGCATTGTCCGGGAATGCCAGGAGGAACTCGGCGTCACTCTTAATGTGGAGCAGGAGCTGACCGATGTAGTTTATACATATCCCGATCGTACCGTTCATCTGCATTTCTTTCTTACGCAGGTCATTGGCGGCCAGCTTCAGCGCAAGGAGCATAATGCTTTCGCATGGATCACTCCCAATGAAATCCCACAATATGAATTTTGCCCTGCAGATGCGGAGATGCTACGTAAATGTTTGATTAAATAATCGATTGTCGTAACGTATATAATGGGCGAGGTGTGAAACTATTGCGTGAAAGATGGTGGCAAAAATGGTGGATATGGCTCCTGGTGACTATTCTCCTTCTTCTCATTGTACATTCCTTGTTCAAGATCCACCCAAGGGTAGAATGGTTTGAGGCTGTCTGGAGCCCCGGGGAATTACTATCATTTATTGGTACTATTGTGCTTGGCTATATTGCCATTTATCAATCGAAAAAAGCAAATGATATAGCTGAGCAATCGATTGATATGAGCAAACAGCTAATTCAATCACAGCAAGCAGAGTATACTCCCTTAATCACAATAACTAAGTTTGCAGGATTAACAAATCAAGGGAAAGAATTCATTTCAGCAGATGGCTTTTTAAAATCTCCACATTCAGATCTTGTCGTTCATGAAATGCGGACGAACGAAAATACTGTTTTGCTGGGCTATTCTATGGCTCTTATTCTCCCCGAAGTCACAACAGGAGACAAACTATATGAGAGAGTATATGAGCTCCATTTACAATTCACGGGTAAGATTGCAATCAAAGATATAAAGTTTCTTTCCGTCGAACTTATCGGAGTAGAGTTCTATAAGCGGTTCGACATGAATTCAAAACCTGAGTTGTCTTTATCTAATGGCGATGAATTGACGTTATTCCTATTTTTGATAGGAAACACCTGCTTTACAGAGAGAAACACCGAGGGGTTCAAATATATTAGTGCTCCCAAAATACGGGTTGCCTTTGACATGACAACAATAAATGAAGATAGGTATCTTGAGACAGCTATTATATACAAGCACTTGGTAACAGAGCCAGAAGCTATTCTTAATCAGCATGATACCGAGCATTGCATTTCCATCTCATACGACGTAAAAAGAGAAAACTAATCATACTTTTGGTGTAACACCCGGCTGAAATCATCCGTTTGGTGCTTCACTGACAAATAAGTTGCCTGATTTGTCTACCGGATAGATCAGGCAATTTTCTTGCTTTTAGGGCTGAAACAAGGAAAAATACTGTAAAATCAGAGAAAACCGGCTTCGGAATGGCGATCACGGCCAGACTGAGGCCGATTTTTTGCGTTTTCGGAGTAAAAAAAGCTACGCACCTTTTACTTCAAATTAACTGAGCAAAGTAGTCGGAAAAAGGTAGCGGTGGGTGGATTTGAACCAGAAAAGGTTCGACTCCTGTACCCTGCTCCACTAAAGAAACCCTAAATGTCTACCAGGCATTTAGGGTTCTTTTTATGCAAAAATTATGGTACTTTATGCTTTTTCCCGCTAAAAGACGCCAAAACGTACCAAAATCGAGCTAAAAACAGTAAAATTACGCGCCGGAGCACCATTTTTAAGGTGTTCCGGCGCTATTTTTATGCCCCCACGCTCCGTTATGCCAGTCTTAGCTGCCTTTCGATCCGCCGTACTTTTCGCGTTTCTTTGCTCAGCAAAGAAGTTGGCAAAACAGCACCCGACGGGATTCGAATACTTTTAGTTACCCTTTGCCTCGATACAAAGTCATGCAGCCGATATAGAGCGTGGATTTGAACCCAATAATATTAGAAGCAATCGCAACTACATGCGATATATGGACTATCGGCAGAAAAAGCCCCAATTTTGTTCAAATCCCGTATCCTGAATGGGTTGTTAGATATATTCGCAACAAATTGCGAGAATATCTTGAATATTTCGACGATATGTGCTATACTGTACATTGTAATATTGTAAGCATTTTGCTATCGCTTATAGGAGGCAAATAAAGATGGCTATTTCTTATAACAAACTGTGGAAATTACTGATCGACAAGAAGATGACACAGGCAGAATTGCGCAAGGCCGCAAACATTGCCCCCAACACCATGACTAAGCTCCGCCGTGACGAACCCGTGAACCTCGCCATCCTCGGTAGAGCCTGTGAAGTACTCGATTGCGATATAGGCGATATAATGGAGTTTATTCCCGAATCCAAATAAAACGGAAGGAGGACAAGCATGAGTATGATTCCGAAACACTTGATGTCAGAAGAAGATATCAAGTTGCAGTTCATCACTCCCGCTGTGACGGCAAAATGGGATATCAGTAAAATCACGATGGAAACAAAGCTCACAGATGGTAAGATCAATCTGAAGGGCAATTTTGTCGTGCGCGAAAAGCCAAAGCGTGCAGACTATGTGCTGTACCTCGCACCCAATCACCCTATCGCCATCATCGAAGCCAAAGATAATAACCATAGTGTTTCTCATGGCCTGCAGCAGGCCATGGCCTATGCTCAGATGCTTGATCTTCCTTTTGCGTTCAGCTCCAACGGAGATGGTTTTGCTGAGCATGATTTCCTGACTGGCCTGGAGCGTCAGTTAGGTTTGGATGAATTTCCCACCGAAGAAGAACTGATCGCTCGTTATAAGTTGGAATCCGGCCTGACACCCCAGCAGGAAGCTGCACAACAGCAGCCTTACTACAGCAGCCAGAATACGTATCCTCCCCGTTACTATCAGCGCATTGCGATTAATAGAACGGTAGATGCTATCGCTCGCGGCCAGGATCGCTTGTTGCTAGTTATGGCTACTGGTACCGGTAAGACCTATACTGCATTCCAGATTGTTTACCGCCTGTTGCAGAGCGGCATGAAGCGAAAGATATTGTACCTTGCTGACCGCAATATTCTTGTGGACCAGTCTATCCAGCAGGATTTTGCGCCTCTGGAGAAGGTTACACACAAAATTAACGTTAGTAAAGATGACCCCAGCACCATCACATCTCACCAGGTGTACTTTTCCTTGTATCAGCAGTTGGTTGGCGATGAAGGTGAAGAACATTTCAGCAAGCTGTTCCAGCCGGACTTTTTTGACCTGATTATCGTCGATGAGTGTCACAGAGGATCCGCCAAAGAGGAAAGCCGCTGGCGCCTGATTCTGGAATATTTCAAATCTGCAACCCAGATCGGTATGACTGCTACACCGAAGGAGACCAAGTACATCTCCAATATCAATTACTTTGGAGATCCCGTCTATACCTACAGTTTGAAGGAAGGCGTGGAGGATGGATTCCTTGCACCTTTCAAGGTTATCAACATTACTACCGACATCGGGGATGGCTGGCGTCCGCAACGTGGTCAGCTGGATGTAAACGGCGTTGAGATTCCCGACAGAATTTATACCAATAGCGATTACGATTACAATATTGTCATCGAAGATCGCATCCAGCAGGTAGCAGCAGAAATCACCCGTTACTTAAAGAGTACCGACCGCATGGCAAAGACCATTGTCTTCTGTGCCAATGAGGACGCAGCCGAGCGGATGCGCCAGGCGCTTGTGAATCTGAATGCAGACATGGTCAAACAGAATCCCGACTACGTTGTCCGTATCACCGGCAGCGATATGTACGGCAAGAGCAAGCTGGACTATTTCATTTCTGTTTCCGCGCCATACCCCGTTATCGCAACGACTTCCAAGCTGTTGTCCACCGGCGCGGACTGCAAGATGACAAAGCTGATCGTGCTGGATGAAATGATAGGCTCCATGACCGAATTCAAGCAGATCATTGGTCGTGGTACCCGTCTGCGTGAAAAAGAAGGCAAGACCCACTTTGTGGTTATGGACTTCCGCAATGTCAGCCGCCTGTTTGCTGACCCCGATTGGGATGGTCCCATTGAGATGGACGATGATTTTGATCCCAATCCTCATACGCCTCCTCAGGGAGCGGGACCCGGTCCTGGCCCGGTAGACCCTCCCGGACCTCCAAAGGTAAAGCCTATTGTGGGCAGAGATGGATGCAAAGTGGAGATCATCCACAAAACTGTTTCCATATATGATGCCAACGGTAAGCTTCTGCGTCAGGAGAGTATTGTGGACTATACAAAGGAGAATGTCCGCGGTGAGTATGCGTCCCTTGATGCCTTTATCAGCGAGTGGCGCAAGAATCCAAACAAGAGTGAAATCCGGGATATGCTCTTGGAACGTGGCATAGATCTTTCCTCCATGAAAGAGGATCAGAACATGGCGGATGTGGACGACTTTGACTTTATCTGTCATGTAGCTTATGACAAAAAGCCGCTTACTCGCAGAGAGCGGGCCAACAATGTCAAGAAGCGCGACTTCCTCAGCAAATACAGCGGCGTTGCCCGCGAGGTGCTGGAGGCACTGCTGGACAAGTATATGAACTCCGGCATTTATGAAATTGAAAAAACAGAGATTTTGCGTTTGGATCCCTTTATTAAGTTTGGTAAACCGGCGAAAATCGCCACTTATTTTGGCGGCAAGACTGGATATCTCCAAGCTATAAGAGAATTGGAAGAAGAACTATATAGAGTAAGTTAATGCTACAGGGTGGTTTAATGGAACATAAACAAATTTGTGATTTGACACCAACAGAATTTGAAAGGTATTGTTGCGAATTTCTGATGGGATATGCCGAAGAAGAAGGGCTGCAAGACTTTAAAATAACACACAACAAAATAGTAAAAGCCCCTGATGGCAGGTATCAAATAGATGTCTATGCAGAGTTTACCGCCATGGGATCTCGATTTATAGTTCTTTGCGAATGCAAAAAATACAAAAGTAGGGTGAACAGAGAAAAAGTTGCAATTCTGCATCGAAAACTTGAAAGTATCGGTGCACAAAAAGGCATCTTGATTTCGACAAGTGACTTTCAGAGTGGAGCAATCGAATATGGCAGAGCACATGGAATCACATTGATAAAAGCAGAGGACTATCACTTTGAATACCTATCACATTCCAGCGGGCACCAACAAAATGATGGCAGCGATTCGTTTCTCTATGCAGAAAGGCATATGCCGCCTTATGTTGCGTTTGATTGCACAGCCGACACAGATGAGCCAATAAAGATATATCCTACACGAGAAATGATTAAAGTTCTGCTTATAGAGCAGAATCAAAAAATCAAAGAAGTGCTGGGCATAGATGTTCCACTTGATTTTTCAGAGATATAAGGAAGCGCAGGTTGATTATTATGAGCAACTTAACAGGATTTGTGAAAAGACTCCGCGACATCATGCGCAACGATGCCGGTATCAATGGCGACGCACAGCGTATTGAGCAGATCGCGTGGATGCTTTTCTTAAAAGTATATGATGCCAAGGAGCAGGACTGGGAATTTGATGATGAGGACTATGTTTCTATCATCCCGGAAGCCTGTCGCTGGCAGAATTGGGCGGTGGATGATAAATCCGGTACTGCACTGACTGGCGATCAGCTGTTGGAGTTTGTCAACAACACTCTGTTTCCTGTCTTAAAAGGCAAGGATATTAAAGATTCCGAAGGCAAGGTTTTGATTGAGGGAATTAAGGTTACTTCCGAAACACCTATCAAAAAAGCCATTGTGCAGACCACTTTTGCCGATGCCAATCAGTACATGAAAGATGGTGTTTTGCTCCGTCAGGTCATCAATGTCATTGACGAGCTTGACCTTTCCGACTATGAGGAAAGCCATGCCTTCGGTGATATCTATGAGTCCATTCTGAAAGAACTTCAGAGTGCGGGCAGCGCAGGTGAGTTCTATACCCCTCGTGCGGTAACCGACTTTATGGCACAGATGATCCAGCCGAAGATCGGTGAGACCATGGCGGACTTTGCCTGCGGTACCGGTGGCTTTATCGTTAGCTGGCTGAAAGAGCTGCAGAAGCAGGTACAGAGCACAGCCGATGCCAAGAAGTACGGCGACTCCATCTACGGTATCGAGAAAAAGCAGTTTCCGTACATGCTTTGCATCACCAACCTTTTGCTGCATGGGCTGGACATTCCCCGCGTGTTCCACGACAATACCCTCTTGAAGGATGTGCTGGACTACACCGTGGACGATCAGTTTGATGTGATCCTTATGAACCCTCCCTACGGCGGCAGCGAAAAAGCAGATGTGAAGAATCATTTCCCCGCTGACCTTGCAAGCTCCGAGACGGCAGATCTTTTCATGTCGGTCATTATGTACCGCTTGAAGCAAAACGGCCGTGTTGCGGTGATTCTGCCCGACGGTTTCCTGTTTGGCACTGACAATGCCAAGGTAAACATCAAGAAGAAGTTGCTGTCCGAATTCAACCTGCATACCATCATCCGTATGCCGGGTAGTGTCTTTGCGCCTTACACCTCTATTACTACCAACATTCTGTTCTTTGACCGCACAGGAGCGACGAAAGAAACCTGGTTCTACCGCATGGATATGCCGGAAGGCTATAAGCACTTCTCCAAGACAAAGCCCATGAAGCTGGAGCATTTTGCTCCTGTTGTAGAATGGTGGAAGAACCGACAGAAAATCACTGTGGATGGCTTCGACAAGGCGAATTGTTTCACAGTACAGCAGTTGACGGAAGAACTGGGCTATAACCTCGACCAGTGCGGCTATCCCCACATCGAGGAAGAAATCCTCAATCCGATGGATTTGATTCAGCGTTATCAGGAAGAACGGGCATCTCTGAATGCAGAGATTGACCGCGTGCTGGCTGATATCACCGCCATTCTTGGAGGTGGTCAGGAATGACACCGCAGGAATTGAAGGCAAGTATATTGCAAATGGCGATTCAGGGTAAACTCGTCGAGCAGCGCCCAGAAGAGGGCACAGGAGAAAAACTGTATCAGCAGATTCAAACAGAAAAACAAGCTCTCATTAAGTCTGGTAAAATCAAAAAAGAAAAGTCTCTGCCAGAAATCACGGAAGATGAAATTCCGTTTGATATTCCAGAGAATTGGATGTGGGTGCGCGTTGCACAAATAGTTGCACTCAATCCAAAAAATGATCTTGATGATAATGTGGAGACTTCATTTATACCTATGCCATGCATAATGGACGGGTTCAGAAATCAGCATACCTTTGAAATTAAGAAATGGAAGGAAATCAAAAAAGGGTTTACTCATTTTGCTGAAGGAGATATCGGCGTAGCAAAAATTACACCGTGTTTCCAAAACAGGAAATCTGTGGTCTTTCAAAACTTAATCAACGGCTACGGAGCAGGTACCACAGAATTATCTGTTGTTAGAACTATCAATGATACCGTCCTTAGAGAGTTCTTGTTGTGGTTCTTTAAAACAGAATATTTTATTGCAAACGGCGTAAAATCCTTTACCGGTACTGCTGGACAACAACGTATCCACAAGGATTATTTGGCAACCTGTCCGATTCCACTACCCCCGCTTGCCGAGCAGAAGCGCATTGTGGCAAAGATCGAGGAATTGTTGCCCTATATCGACCGCTATGAGCAGGCATGGAGTAGGCTGGAAGACTTCAATAAGCGATTCCCCGTGGACATGCAGAAGTCCATTCTCCAGATGGCCATTCAGGGCAAACTGGTTCCGCAACGCCCCGAAGAAGGCACCGGCGAAGAACTGTTCCAGCAGATTCAGGCAGAAAAGCAGGCTCTTATCAAAGCGGGCAAAATCAAAAAAGAAAAGCCCCTGCCTGAAATCGCGGAGGATGAGATTCCCTTTGATATTCCTGAAACATGGAAATGGACTCGATTGGGTGAGATTTCTCATTTTCAAGGTGGATATGCTTATAAGAGTACATCTTATGTGCCCAATTCAAATAATCAGATCATTCGGCTTGGAAATGTTAAGCAAAACCACTTATTACTTGAAGCAAAACCAGCATATATTCCAGATTCAATTGCTAAAGCCACGGAATCATATTTAATCAAAAAGGATGATCTCCTTGTGACTATGACAGGTACAAGAAGAAAAAAGGACTATCTTTTTGTTGCTCGAATCCAAGAGTCTGATTTGGCTGAAAAGAAGCTTTTTATCAATCAGCGAGTGGGTTGCTTTCGATGCTTTTGCGGCATAGATCCTGCGTATTTACAGCTAGTTCTTCAAGAGGAATCTATTCGGAGTATTATTTTCGAAAAAGAAACAGGGACAGCAAATCAGGGAAATCTTGGTTCAGAAGATATGAAGATGTATATCTATGTGCCACTGCCTCCATTTGCCGAGCAGAAGCGCATCGTCGCCAAGCTGGAAGAAATCCTACCGCTGTGTGAACGGCTGAAATGAGGATATTGCTTATGAATTTTGATATAAATAATTTGAAATTTGATTCTCCTGTTGCCACCAGCGCAAAGCAGCTTTCTGAGATTTCGCATGAAATAGCACGAAGCCATCAAACTTTGGTTGAAGCAAGTCGCGAGGCTGCAAAAAGAAATGCAACCCTTGTTGCAGGGGCAGAGGCCAGCATAGAACAAAAAGAGCTTCTTCAGCAGCAGTTGGAAATCATCCGCGAACAGAATGCCCTCCTATGCGATAATTATGAGAAGCTCAAAGAAATGTATGATGCACAGGTGCAGGAAAATGAATCAGCCAAAGAGGAACTAAAAAGAAGCCGGCGGTATAACGCATGGATGATGGTTATAGCGATTTTTGCCATGCTTGCCGCCATCGCAGGTCCAATAGCTACTATATTAGTAAGTCAATAATGTTTGGTTTGGCACTGCATGGGGTGAACTAACTCTCAAAAAAACTGAAACGAGGTGAACAATTGTGTGGGAAAATATCATTCAATTCATGACCAGAAACTGGCTCGATGTTTTGTTAGTTTTTGTAGGTGCATCTGCCTTTATAACATATTGGCTGCAAGAGCGCCGGAAAATTTCTGAAGCAGCATCACTAATAGTTTTGCAGGTGGAAGACCTTCAAAAGAATATCGCAGAAATTGATTCCTTTGTTGTTAATGGTGAGCTGAATGAAAGCGCATTCTATGAATCACATTTGCTTTTCAAAACCGACTATTGGAATGAATATAAGCATTATTTCGTAAGGAAAATGGATTCACCTAGTTTCAGAATGCTTGACGATTTTTACAACTGTGCATCAGAGATTCTTGAACAGCAGCAGTTTATGAAGAACATGCAAAAGAATTCGCTGTTCTTAACACAGCAGATGATAATGCAGGCTGAAACAAACTACATTTTGCAGATACTGGCAATGTGCGCACAGAATCCTGTCGATGTGCCCAATCTCCTTAAAGTGATGGAAGAAAGCCTCCCGGCGGGAGCATCTGATGAGCAAAAGATTGCGTTCGAGAATCTTATAAAACGTATGGCGGTGTCCGGACAGAATATAGACCAAAATACATTTTGGAATATTTACAATCAAAGTAAGGCCGATCTTCATTCAGTAATAAACAAAAACGGTCTTACACATTATACGCCGCTTCAGATCAGGATTACTCTTGAGAATGCATTGAAAAAATACAACGCTGCACAAGTTAATGGTTGTGAAGGGTATAAAAAACTGAAGAAAATAGCGAACCGGAAATTTTGATATGCTAAAAGTTCATATATGAGCGGAACGCTTAAATGAGGTGCTTTTGTGAAAAAATCAATGCATTTCTTATATTTAACCCTGTTAGCTATGTCGGTGGCTGTTGTATTGCTATCTTTACATATATCCTCTATGTCCTGGAATGCCATTATAATGAGCGTTGGATGCGGGGGAATTGCGTCAGTGATGGTTGCGTGGTTGATCGACGTACAAAATCATCGTAACATCAGAGCAGAAAATGAAAAAAGATTTGAGGCAATCCTTAGGCAATATGTAAAACTGTATCGTAGGTTAGTGTGGACAATAATTAATGAGTGTTATGGCCTATATAAAGATAGTGAAGAAAGAAGCTTGGAAGAATGGTTGATGCTGTTATCCAATGAAAAAGCATACCCGAATGCTCCTGCATGCTATTCCACTATGCAACGGAGATGTGAGCGCGTTTCTGGAAATATAGTTGCACTGCAAAAATATATTGAAAATTTTCAGATACAAAGCGCGACACTTATTCTTAATGATTTTCCAGGAATAGAAGATATATTGGCTTTCTTTGAAGTACAACATATACATGCCTGGGGAACTTTGGAACAGTTAGAAAGTGGAAATTATATGCACTTTTGTGGGACGACATATGTTCTGTATAAAGAATTCCTGGAAAAGTTTCCACAATACCAAACTGAATTTTCGGAACGATATAGTGCCACAATTCTAAAAGAATGGAAAATATAGAAAGGTAATGAGGACGTGCACATGAGTAAGGGTGTAATTTATATACTTACAAATCCGTCATTTCCACAGTATGTGAAGATCGGCTACGCGACAGACGTGAAGCAGCGGCTTGATGAGCTTAACCGCAGCACTGCGGTGCCCTTTGCTTTCCGTATATACGCTACATATGAGGTGGACTCAGCTCTTTCCGACAAAAAGTTGCACTCCATTCTGGACAAGCTAAATCCGGAGCTGCGCTCACGAGAAGAAGTAGACGGCAAACGCCGTATCCGTGAATTTTATGCCATGACACCGGAGGATGCGTTTTCAATTCTTGAAGCCATAGCAGAAATCAACGGATACCGCCATCGCCTGAAGAAATGGAAGGCGACGGCTACAGAACAACGCGACGAACAGCTTGCTCAGGAAATCAATGAGCAGCACCAGGAACGCATGGCACCGTTTACATTTTCTAAGTGTGGCATAGCCATCGGAGAAAAGATAGAGTTTTATTGCAACGGCAACGAAAACACCGGCACGCTTTGTGAAGTCGTAGATGACAAGCATGTTAGCTATGACGGTGAAATATGGTCTTTGACCGCGTTAGCCAAGCACCTTACCGGTGTGAAAAGTGCAATCGCTGGCCCCAAGTATTTCAAATACAAAGGTGAGTGGCTGAACGACATCCGCCAGCGCTTAGGAGTATAAAGATATAACGCATTTTTGTTATTACGCTTAAGAAAAGGGGAGTTATTATGGACATTCAAAAAGCAAAAGAACTTTTGAAAATGTTGGCAGATGGAGTAAACCCTTTAACTGGAGAAGTCTTAGATTACAATGATAGCTGTAATCAAGGTGAAATTGTAAGAGCACTTAATACAGCTGTTACTGAAATGGACAAACTTATAGCAAAAAAATCCAGACCTCAGCCCAATAATGCTGGCAAACCCTGGACAAAAGAAGAGGAAGATCAGCTTGTTAAAGAGTACCAGGGCGGTATTACTGCTAATGAAATTGCAAAACTACATTGCCGAAGCAAAGGTGCTGTTGCGGCAAGACTTGCGCGCCTGGGATTGATTACGGATAGATATACTACGAGATAATATTAAACAGAGGTAAACGCCATGCGTAACCTGAGATCCTACTATTCTGCTACTATAGCAGAATTTCTCCAACAATCGGATAGTGAAATACTGGGTATCATCCATTCCAACGATATTTCGGCGGAGACAACGATACAGCAGAGCAACACCTGGGAATCTGAAGTACAGATTCTCAAGGATCAGTTGCGCTTATTTTCCGACGGTAGGATCATATTTGAGTACACTATACCCAGAATGGGTAAGCGTGTTGACACTGTGGTGCTCTATAAGAACATTGTCTTCCTTCTGGAATTCAAGGTTGGTGACAAAGAATACCGCCAGTCTACATATGACCAGGTTTATGACTATGCTTTGGACCTGCGTAATTTCCAGAAAGAGAGTCATAACAAGCTGATTGTGCCCATAATGGTTTCTACCAATGCTACCAGATACCAGAACACTTTGGTTGAGCGGGAGCGTATTATTGAGCCTATACGTTGTAATGCTCAGAACCTTGGTGTGTCAATTAAGTACATTGCCCAGCAGTACGATGAGCCGGAGTTTAACTATGCTTTGTGGGAGAATTCTGAGTATCTGCCCACTCCCACCATTGTTGAAGCGGCCCAGGCTTTGTACCGTGGTCACAATGTGCATGAAATTACCCGCAGCGATGCAGGTGCAGAAAACCTCACTGTTACAACGGATGAGATCAACCGCATCATTGATTACAGCAAGGCCAACCACCGCAAATCGATCTGCTTCGTGACCGGTGTGCCTGGAGCGGGCAAAACGCTCGTGGGTCTCAATCTGGCGATCCAGCGTTCCGATGCCGCAGCCGGCGAGCATGCTGTGTTCCTGTCCGGTAATTTCCCACTCGTCACCGTTCTACAGGAGGCTCTTGCCCGTGATAAGGTTGAACAGGAGAAGCAAGCAGGTCGCAAGCTGTCCAAGAGTGATGCCTTGCGCAGCACATCGGCTTTTATCCAGATTATCCACAAATACCGTGACTCCTTTGTCGGCAACGATCACGTCCCACCGGAGCGCGTCGCCATTTTCGATGAGGCTCAGCGCGCATGGACCGAGGATATGATCGCTAAGTTTATGCAGACAAAGAAGGGTGTAGCGAATTTTGAATACAGCGAGCCGGAGTTCATGATCAGCACGATGGACAGACACCAGGACTGGGCCGTGATCATCTGCCTCGTCGGTGGCGGGCAGGAGATCAACACGGGCGAAGCCGGCCTTCCGGAGTGGTTTGACTCTCTGCGCCGAGCCTTCCCGTATTGGGACGTGTACATTACGCCGCAGCTCAACGATGAGGAATATCGCCGCGAGCGCGAGTGGAACGACATGATTTCCAATCTTCAAATCCACGAAAATGCTGACCTGCACCTTGCGACCTCAGTGCGATCTTTCCGCACGCCGGATTTGGCGGCATTCGTTAAGGCTGTGCTGGACGTGGACACCGACGCGGCGAAAGAGCTATACTCTCGCATTAAGGACAAGTATCCCATCGTGCTGACCCGCGATTTGAACAAGGCAAAGAAGTGGGTGCGTGAACAGAGCCTGGGCACTACGCGATATGGTTTGCTTGCCAGTAGCGGCGCCTTGCGCCTGAAACCGGAAGGCATCTTTGTAAAGAATGAGGTTTCGGTAGCAAATTGGTTCCTGAACGGAAAAGACGACGTGCGCTCCAGCTACTATCTGGAGGACGTCGTCAGCGAGTTTGATATTCAGGGTCTGGAGCTGGACTATTCCATCGTCGCCTGGGACGCAGACTTCCGCTTCGACGGCGAGCAATGGGGCTATTACAATTTCTCCGGTAGCCGCTGGATGTATGTCGCGTCCGAGGACCGCAGGCTGTACCTGAAAAACGCCTACCGCGTTCTCCTCACCCGCGCCCGTCAGGGTATGGTGATCTTCGTCCCGGAGGGTAGCGATACGGATCAGACACGTAAACGGGAGTGGTACGATGGGACATATGAGCTCTTGAAAAGAATTGGACTTACTGAAAAATAGAGAAAAGAGGACACATTTATGCAAGCACACGAAGAGGCGTGTTCCTTTATAAAAAAGAATATTTCTATGATGTTCCCTTTTTCCAGAGAAACTATGTTTGGTCGTATGAAAACTGGGACGAATTGCTGACGAGCCTTCTTGATCAGAATAAATGCTCGTTTCTTGAATATGATGTGCCATACAAAGACCTTGGGCGTCATCGAAGTGGACAGCACCGTGTGGAAAAAGCTGACCGACTGCGAATAGAAACAAGTTGTGGAGATATGCGATGAAAAGCTGGCGTCATATTATGAGAGAACGAAATGATAAATCGTCTACATGACATTTGAAACCGACAAGCCCCATCCTCACCAGTTATTGCATCCGAATACAGTTTGCTTTGACTAAGTACAACTCAACTGGAACCAATGATAAAATGGAGACATAGACATGAGCTTATTACAGCGGCTTTTCCAGAAAAAGAATACTAAACAACCACAGGCTGCTCAAGCAGAAGAATTAGTGAGCCTTCGTGCATTAGATTCTTTTATGACTCTGCTATTAGAAGGCGATCATTTTGTCGCGAAAAGCGAGTATAAACAAATACGTTGAAATGAACGTGGCACACCCGTTTATGGAAGGCAACGGACGGAGTACACGCATCTGGCTCGACCTAATTCTTAAAAAGAATTTACCATCAGCGAGCTAAACAAGAAAGCCTACGTTCACATCGAGGATTGGCGCAAC
>OGOZ01000266.1_pt1 | contig 37660 bp, 36 predicted proteins | sample 1552801 | NCBI WGS metagenome assembly OGOZ01 (sample SAMEA2580196, study PRJEB22360) | human gut metagenome | biome: human gut; feature: human-associated habitat; material: faeces | place: Denmark | collected 2008/2010 | reverse complement strand
TACGCCCGCTGTGTGCTACAGCGCGCTGGCGCTGGCCCTGCTGCCGCCGGTGGTTCGCCTGATCCTGGGCATGGGTGCGCAGTGGGGGGCGTGGATTTACCGCGCGCTGACCTTTCTCGTTATCAGCTGCCCGTGTGCGCTCGGCCTTGCAACACCGGTTGCGATCATGGTCGGAAACGGAATGGGAGCAAAACACGGAACGATGTTCAAAACCGCAGTTTCTCTCGAGAAGACAGGAAAAACACAGATCGTTGCACTCGATAAGACTGGAACCATCACAAGCGGCGAGCCGCAGGTAACCGATCTTGTCCCGGCGGACGGTGTAAGGGAGGAGGAGCTTTTAAAAGGTGCCTTTGCACTGGAGCACAAAAGTGAGCATCCGCTGGCCCGTGCGATTCTTGCACTTGCAGAGGAAAAAGGCCTGGCCCGCGAAGAAGTCAGTGATTTCTCTGCGCTTCCTGGAAACGGCCTTGTGGCAAAACGGAACGGAAAAGAGCTCTGCGGAGGCAACCGCGCACTGATTACGAAAAAAGCGGTTCTCTCGAAACAGATGGAAGAGCAGGCAGCAAAACTTTCCGAAGAAGGAAAGACACCGCTGTTCTTCAGTGAAGACGGAAAGATGCTCGGTATGATCGCGGTTGCGGATGTCATCAAAGAGGACAGCCCGCGTGCGGTGAAAGAACTGCAGAATATGGGAATCCGGGTAGTAATGCTTACCGGTGATAATGAACGCACAGCAAAAGCAATCGGAGCACAGGCAGGAGTGGACGATGTAATTGCAGGTGTTCTTCCGGATGGTAAGGAAAGTGTGATCCGTTCTCTGAAGGAACAGGGAAAGGTTGCCATGGTGGGAGACGGAATCAATGATGCACCTGCACTTACCAGGGCAGACATCGGAATCGCGATCGGTGCAGGAACAGATGTTGCCATTGATGCCGCAGATGTGGTATTAATGAAAAGCCGGCTCAGTGATGTACCTGCTGCCATACGTTTAAGCCGGGCGACATTGAGAAATATCCATGAGAATCTTTTCTGGGCATTCTTCTACAATGTGATCGGTATTCCGCTTGCAGCTGGTGTATGGATCCCGATTTTCGGATGGACATTGAATCCGATGTTTGGTGCAGCGGCTATGAGCCTTTCCAGCTTCTGTGTGGTATCGAATGCATTGCGGTTAAATCTTTGCATGGTGCATGATGGTTCCCATGACAGACCGATTCATAAGAAAACGACCAAAACAGTTCATACAAATCAATCTGCACAGAAGAGTGGAAAAAACAGTACAATAGATGGAACAACGGAATCGACCGTAACAGTCAAAATCAAGGGCATGATGTGCGAACACTGTGAAAATCATGTAAGAACTGCTTTGGAAGCACTTCCGGAGGTTTTGGAAGCGGTTGTCAGTCATAAAGAGGGAACTGCAATTCTGACAATGGCAGGTCCACTCAATGAAAAGCAGATCAAAAAGGCAGTAGATGAAGCAGGATACAAAGTATTATCTATTAAATAATTAATAAATGGAGGAAAAGAAAATGACAAAGACAGTATTAAAAATTGATGGAATGATGTGTGGAATGTGCGAATCTCACGTAAATGATGCGATTCGCAATGCGTTTGCAGTAAAGAAGGTATCTTCTTCCCATGCAAAGGGCGAAACCGAGATTATCAGTGAAGAGGCTCTTGATGAGACAAAGCTTGCCGAAGTCATCAAGAACACCGGTTATACCTTAAACGGAATCAGCAGCGAACCCTATCAGAAGGAAGGCTTCTTTTCTTTCTTAAAGAAATAAGGATTACTTGTCCATGACCACATTTATGAGGAATTCCTTATCGGTGTTTGAAAACTGCGCAATTCCATGGTACTTTTCAGCAATGGTTGCTATGGAGGACAGACCGATGCCGGAGCCATTCTTGTGCGTGGACAGATACAAATGGTTCTTCTGCTTTACGATACCGTTAAAGTTGTTGGAGGACACCAGATACAGAAAACGGTCGTGCTCTAAGCAAATGGTAAAATTATGATAGCGGTTATCCGGGGAAAGTGTCTGGCAGCCATGCAGGACATTTTCTAACAGATTGCCGAGAAGAGAACATAATTCCGGATCGGAAATCTGCAGATTCTCCGGCAGACTGATTTTCCAGTTGCGGTGGATCTGTGCCTGATCCATCATGGAAGCATAATAATTCAGCAGGGCGTTCGCGGGAACATTCTGACAGTAGATGGTCTGACTATCGGGCAATGTATTGAGATATTCAGACAGATATCCGGTCAGCTCGTCGAAGGCCCTGTTTTGTACCATCTGGGTGATGCTTAAAAGGTGTTGGCGGAAGTCGTGACGTTGATGGGAGGAGGCAGCAATATACCGCTGCTGTGCCAGATACTGACTTTCCTGCATTTCAAAAAAACGGATTCGCTGCTTGTCTTCGGCATTATGCATGATCTCTGTTGCCATAAGGTAAAAGATACTGTAGATGACAGCCAGCAGAAAAAAGCAAAAACGATGTAACAAAGATACATGGAATAGACACGGTTTATGTGCATGGTGCTGTATTCCTGTGGCTGCATGAGCATATTAAGGAGAATAAAAATTATTGGTACCGGAAGGGTAACCGCCCAGATCCTGGGGGAATCAATCGAATCTATCAACTGACTTAAAAACCTGGAGAAGATGGGAGCAAAAACAGGAGACTTATGGCAACCTGTATGACATTTACGAGGATATAGCGGGAGTATGCATTTTCCAATGGATGAATCTGACAGTCAATGGAAATGGCGATGTCCGGCGGAAATGACATCAGAGCCATAACCAGCAGGAACACCGAAGCATTTACAAACAGATGGCTTTTCAACATATGTTCATAACAGATGAACAACAGTAAAATTAGCGGAAGTAGCACGGCGTTTACAGAAATATGAATTATGGAAGCAATCAGGGCACCTGCCAGGATTACGATGGTAAGGGCAAGGGATGTAATGGCAATCATCTTTTTCAAAGGAAAGATGAGCTGATTTTTCATGGGAATCAGGCAGAGGATCGCAGCCGGGATAATGACCATAAAAACTGTACCAGTTCAGAGACGAAATTCATAAGGGTTTTGTCCTTTCTGCAGCCTGGTGGTGGAGTTTGGTAAATGTATAATTGTGCCAGGACTGCTCTAACAATTTTTGCTTGCGAATCGTAATGGGAACAGTAAGCTCGTTCTGCAGCTCGCAGGTTTTGGCGGTAAAGCCGGATATAAAATCCATATTAATCAATACACCGCGGCTCACAAGAAGGAAGCGTGAATCATCCATAAGGGGCTTAGTGAAAACCGAAAAGGCGGAGTAAACAGAGTATTCCTTCCCTGTGGAATCCATGAGAACGGTGGAATGTCCGGAAACCTGAAGTACAACAATATTCCCATAGAACAGACGCATTTCAAGTCCGTTCAAGGTAAAGGAAAGGTATTCTTCCGGCTTAGGGAGAAGCTTCATGGAATCATCGAGGCAGGTAAAGAGTCTGTCCTGATTCAGAGGCTTCAACAGATAATCAAAAGCGTGTACCGAAAAGGCATCGCCCATATGATCTTCATTCGAGGTAAGAAAAATCAGCAGTGAATGACGGTCCGTGCGGCGGAGGCGTTGGGCCGTTTCCACACCACTTAAGCCGTTCATATAAATATCCATAAAATGATGTCATAGGTATAGGGGACAAAAGAAGCAAGAAAGTCCTCACTACTACTGGAATCATCAATTAAAAAGGACACATGCCGGACATCCCGGTATTCTTCGAATAATTTCAAGGCCCGCGCACGTTCCTTGTCCAGATCATCTATAATTGCGAACCGCATAGTGTTCTCCGTTTCATTTGAAAGATACATTTTTATATAGAATAACGGATTGCAAGAGTAAATTCCACCCTCAAAAAGAAAAGAAGAGAAAAAAGAGGGGCATGCGGACATTTTTTTAGACCGCTATGCCTATACTCCTTCTATAATCTAGAGGACTAAGTCCTCCGAGTGTTGATTTAATTCTATCTTTGCAATACCAACCCATATAGCGATTTATCTCCTGGATAAATTCTTCAATGCTATATTCATCCCAGTCATGTCCATAGAACATTTCTGTTTTGAGGTGACCAAAGAAGCCCTCACATGCAGAGTTATCAGGAGAACAACCTTTCTTGGACATGGATCGTGTAAGGTTTGCTTCTTCCATTATCTGTATCCATTCTGGCCAACGATAATGGCATCCCCTGTCAAAATGTACGATAGGTTTTTCGTTTGGTTTAAGTGTAGTAATAGCATTCCTTAACATGGTGTTGGCAAGTTCTGCGTTCGGAGAAGTGCCTATAGTCCAACTCACCGGCATACCATCAAGGCAGTCAATTATCGGCGAAAGATATACTTTTCCTGCTTTGATAGAAAACTCTGTGATATCAGTAAGCCATTTCTGATTCGGTTTTGTAGCATGGAAATCTCTAGCTATAACATTCTCCACAGCAGGTGTTATTTCACCTTTATAGGAGTTATATTTCTGTCTGCGTTTTCGTCTGATAATTAGTTTTTCCTGCTTCATAATACGACGAACCACTTTTTCAGAAACTTTTATACCCTCACGATGAAGCAGCGTATGAATTCTCCGATAACCAAATATATCACGATTTTCATGAAACAGTTGTATGATTCTTTTGCGAAGATTGGAGTATTTATCCTCTGCATAAATGGTTTTTTCTTGATAATAATAGCTACTTTTTGCAAGGTTTAGTTTTTTAAGAAGATCCGGCAGTGAATACTTATTTTTCAGGGCATCGATTATCACTGCCTTCTCCCGATTTGAGAGAACTGTCTGATCGATGCCGGGGTCTTTTTTTAATACATTGATTGTTTCTTTAAGAATATCTATTTCCATCTGCATATCAAGCATCTGAGCTTTAAGCTCATTGATATCTTCCGCAGATGTGATATCGTTTGGATTTACATTAATGTTGGCAGTAGTTTTTTTCATGGGTTGAAAACATCCCTTCTCCCGATACTCCCTAATCCATTTATATATCAAGGAAGGTGTGTATCCGATTTCTTCTGCCACTAATTTTACAGGCTCGCCCTTAATAAGGCAACGTTTAATTACGTCATGTTTCAATTCAGTTGGAGCTTGTCTCCAATGCTTTTGATTTGGAACATCGTAATATTCAGGATACTTTTTACGCCAATGATAAAGCATTGGTGCAGATGGATACCCTAAGGTTTGGACAACTTTGTCTGAGGATCCTGTCGCTTTTAGTAATACAAGTGCTGTCGATATTTGTTCTTGTGTGTACCTCATAACATGTCAGGCATTACACAGTCCAACTTTTCGTCCGCATGCCCCTTCAAATACTATTCAAATACTATCATATAAGATAAAATTAATTGCTAAAACGTTGTATCAATGATAAAGTGAAATTTAAGATATACTGATTTCATAGGGAGACCAACATGAACGAAATATTTGTAAAGCCTGCTGTAGGCGCAATTATTACAAAACAGACAGATAATAATGAATTCATCTTAGTACAGGATCGCAAAAAGAATAGTGCAGATGGAACGGATGGTTTACTGGAGATTCCAGCCGGTAAAATCCGGGAATATGAAAATATTTTTGATGCCCTACGTCGGGAAGTATGGGAGGAAACAGGACTTCATCTTACACAAATACAGGGCGAAGAAAACAGCCATTCTTTAGACATTGTTGGGAACCAGACTATTTCCATATCACCCTTTTGTATAACACAAAATTTATCCGGTGCATACTCATTACTTTTGCACACCTTTCTTTGTACAGCGGAAGGAGCATTACTTGAACAGACCGATGAAACTAATAATATCCGTTGGATGGAGAGAAATACTTTAAAGAAAATCGTAGATAATTCTCCGGAACTTATATTTCCGCTGCATGTTCAAGCATTAAGAAAGTACCTTAATCAGATCTGAACCCTTACGAACCCGTTGATTGATACCTTCTCAATCCCATACGAAAAAATCCATAAGAAGGTAGAATAAACAATAATGAGAAAACGGGAAAGATCACCAGGTAACTGCTCTTGTTCCGGTCTGTTATGTAGAGCAACGGATAGTACTGAAATAACGCTAACGGAATTACAAATGTCAGAAATCTTAATATACCCTTTCCATATATGGAAAACGGATACAGCCCAAACTGGCGCGCTCCATAGGTAAACACATTGAGAAAATCTAAGGATTGTGTGGTAAAAAATGTGCACGATGCAGTAATTAAAAACAAACAAAAGAAAACAATACTGCCACAACTTATCATTAAAATCAGCGTGCATATTTTTAAAAACGTCCAACTATTCTGGCTCTTATTTACTGCATAAATCAGTACTACAAGGGCCTGAACAATCAGCCCTATTCTGGCAAAATCTGTATTACCTGCCAGCACTTGAAAAATAATACTTCTTGGTCTTGTCAGAATACGGTCAAAACTGCCGTTACGCATCAACCGTGGAAAAACAGATAAACCTCCACCAAACATCTCGCCGATGGAGAAAGACATCATTACTACCGCAAAACACAACAGAACCTCTTCATAGGTAAATTGATCTACGCTGCTCACATTGTTAAAAATAAAACTAATCCCCCAAAAAGAGGTAAAGGCCGTTAAAAACTGTCCAATAATTGCCAGAAAAAACGATGTTTTATATTGCATTTGACTTTTTAATTGCATGATAAAATACTTCACATATAAAACCATCTGGTCTAACCCCCTTGCACAATTACTTTTTTCAGTGAAACAGCCATTGCTGCCTTACCAATTAAAAATAGCGTTACAAACCAGAATACCTGAAAAGCAACCGCCTTAATCATATTAACACCAGATATATTCCCACAAAATATCTGTAATGGAGTATTCTGCATCGCTGCAAACGGAAGTAATTGAGCTATAGCCAGGATCTTATCCGGAAAAAAGGGCAATGGAACTACTCCTCCGGATAAAAATGTAGTTAATGCTGTCACAATAATTCTTACTCCACGTTGGGCAATGATATAAAACAATGAAATATACATCAACATTGCAAACGAAACCACTACCAGGAAAGCCAATAAAACAGATAGAATAAATATAATCGACTGACCAACAGTCAGATTCCATGAAATTCGATATGGTTTCGGTACAAGCAGAGCCAGCAAAAATACGGGTATGCAGTTCAATATGGTAAACGCCAAACGATTTGCAGCCGATTGTGAAAACCACCAGCCATATAATCCAACCGGACGCACTAAGTCATATGCAATCGTTCCTTCCGCTATGGATGAATAAATTTCCCCGTCGGCAAAAACAACCCTAAATAATACCATAAACACCTGCTGGATCCATACATAGGATACCATCTGGGAAAAGCTCATTGAAAATACACTGCCACTTGATTCATAAAGTGCCTTGTACATCAAAATCTCCATAAATCCCCAAATAAATCCTTTTAGTACTCCTCCCAGCACAACCGTACGGTACTGTAGACTATTCATAAACCGGAGTCGAAATATAAATATATATTTTTTCATATACGGTACTCCTTGTATAATTCTGCCACCATTTGTTCCGCTGAAATGTCAGAAACTGACACATCCATTAATGTCGTATGAGATGCCAGATAGGAAATTGCTTCTGAGACACTCATAATATCCGGATTGAGAGATATGGTCATTTGCGCCTCCTGCGCTTTTATAAGTTTCATGCCCTCATGAAGCTTAGGTATTGTTCCACTATACTCAATGTCCAGTGTTTTATCGTTCGATGCTCTCTTCCTTAATTCGTTGTATTTTCCATCTAATAAGATTTTCCCTTTTCCAATTAATATGACACGTTCTGTTAATGCCTCAATATCCTGCATATCATGAGTCGTTAGAACAACCGTTGTTTTACGGTCTTCATTCACTTGTTTTATAAATTTGCGTATCGAAATTTTGGAAACGGCATCCAGCCCAATGGTTGGCTCGTCTAAAAATAATATTTTAGGATCATGTAATAAGGAAGCAACAATCTCACATCTCATCCTCTGACCAAGGCTTAAGTTTCGTGTCGGAGTCTTAAGCAAATCTCCCATTGCCAGTAAATCCGTCAGATCATTCAGGTTCCTTCTATAGGTCTTATCATCAATCCGATAGATATCCTTTATTAATTCAAAACTGTCAATTACCGGCACATCCCACCACAACTGACTTCTTTGTCCAAAAACAACACCAATCTGCTGTACATGTGCAACTCGTTCTTTATAAGGGATTCTGCCATCTATTACGCATTGTCCGCTATCCGGCGTAAGAATGCCGCACATAATCTTAATGGTGGTACTTTTTCCCGCCCCATTCGGTCCAATGTACCCTACCATCTCTCCTTCGGCAATTTGAAAGCTGACATCATTCAATGCATGAACGTTCTTATAGTTTCTTGTAAACAGGGATTTCATCGCATTTTTCATGCCGCCTTCCCTTACTGCGACCTTATACGTTTTACTGATGTTCTTAAATTCAATCATGTTTATCCCCATACTTTTCATATTTTAATGTATTGTCAGCCAATTGATAACATTATAACATACTTAAAATAACTTTGAAATGATTCTCGCTCCACATAACTCCAGAAACTCAAAAATGATCCACTGGATCATTTTCTCATATGCATTGCAACAAAAAGGGCATCTGACCATTCAGCCAGATACCCTTCCTTATCCATTTTCACTTTTCTTTTCCACAATTTACTTCCACTTCGGCTCCAGTGCGTACTTCATAAACATCGGGAAAATGGAACGATATCCTTCCTCCTTGATATGCATACCTTCAATCGTATAATCTGCACGGAGATTTCCGTCTGCATCCTTTAACGGAGCATTGATGTCAATATACCTGGCCTGATGCTTCCTGGCAAGCTCGGCAACTGCCTTATTCGCTTCATTGATCCGTTCGTTGGTACGGATGAGAAGGCAGGGCTTCATTTCTTCGGTGGCTGCCTCGTAATTGATCGGGAAGTATGCCATCAGATAGATTTCAATACCGGGAATGGCCTCTTCGATCCGGCATAAAATTTCATCATACTTCTTCATCAGTCCATCAATCGTAACGTCCGGATTGCTTAAGTCATTTGTCCCGATGTTAATGAAAAGACGGGACGGCTGCAGGTCAAGTACGCAGACATCCAGATGCTCTAACAGTTCGTCTGTAATATAACCGCCAATTCCACGATTATAGATGATGGTACCCGGATACTCTTCTTTTATGAACTTCTCAACCGGAAACATTTCCATTAAGGACGAACCGGCACAGAGAATCTGTCCCTTCTGGATGTTCTGATTCAATTTTTGAAAACGTGCTGCTTTTTCTTCTTTGGTCATTGCATTGTCCTCCATATAGTTTAAATTAAAAATCATTTTTAACGGATACTTGAATTAAATTTTCTTAAAATGCAAGAAATTCCTGTACTTCTGCAGGAATTCTTTCTTTTCTCCAGGCAAGCAGGATCTCTGTAGTCAGATCGGTATCGGTGACTTCACAGCAGGTTACCTTATCACTCAGCTTCTGCATGGATGCCGGTAAAATCGCCACTCCAAGTCCATTTTCCGCCAGAGTCAATGCGGTTCTGGCGTCCTCACATTCACAGTAAATATCGCAGAAAATTCCTTTTTCCTCGAATGCAGAAAGAATATACTGTCGATACCGGTGTGAAAGAATAATCTTATATTGAGAAAGAGCTTTAAGGGTAAGATTCTGAAGATCCTGCTGCATAATCTCATGGGTTGGAAGCGCCATCACCAGTAATTTTTCCTGCACAAGTGACCTCGTCTCGCATCCCTTTAACACAATCGGGGTACGCAGCGTTGTAATGTCCACGATCCGGTTCTCCAACTGATCCTTCAGCGTAAAGGTGGATCCCTCGTGAATATCAAAATGAACCTCGGGGAACTTCTGTGCAAACCTTGCCAGATACTCCGACATCATGGATACCGAAGAAGGCGTCATCCCAATATGGATCGTTGCTGCGGTCCCGGCCTTAAATACTTCACGCTTCGTAATGTCAGCCATTTTTAGAAGGCTTCCGGCACGCTCATATAATGCAGCCCCGGCTTCTGTCAGGGTGATTTTCTTCGTTCCCCGCAAAAACAACTGTACCTCAAGCTCCTCTTCCAACATTTTCATCTGATAGCTTAAAGGCGGCTGCGTCATGTGAAGGGCTTTGGCTGCGCCACTGATCGTTCCTGCTTCAACAATCGCACAGAAGTACTCCAACTGCTTCATTTCCATTGCCTACTCCCCTCCTTTCTTTCCCTTTGGCATCTTCTTATTTCGTAACAGGATACTGTATAATGTCTATTCTGTCATAATTTACTATTCTGTTTTTCAATAAATAATTTCTTTCGCAGATGATAACCTTATGGATTATTAAATATATAATTTTTATTGTATTGCTATATAAATACCATAATTTACATATACACTATATCATGCTATACTAAATGTCAAGTAAAAGATAAAAACATCTTTTCTTAGAATTTTAAACTTATGATTCTTAAGTTGATAAGTTTAAGATTAAGATTAAAGTAACAAAAATAGAAATTAAGACAAGGAAAATAAGGGATACGATCATGAAACGAATTGATTTTGAACATGGAACGATTACAAGTAATATTTTAGGTGCTGCACTTCCAATGCTTGTCGCACAGATTTTAAGTCTTCTTTATAACATTGTGGACCGGATTTATATTGCGCGGATTCCGGGTGTCGGGACAACCGCCTTAGGAGCGGTCGGCTTATGCTTCCCGATTATTGTCATCATTACGGCATTCAGCAACCTGTTTGGCGGTGGCGGTGCTCCACTATTTTCGATCAGCAGAGGTACGAAGGATACCGATACTGCCCAGAAAATTATGAATATTTCGTTTACCATGCTCTGTATCTGTGCCATTCTGATTATGGCCATCGGTCTGCTTTTTGCCAATCCGATCCTTATTTTATTCGGAGCATCTAAGGATGCGCTTGTTTATGCCGTTCCCTACCTGATGATTTATCTGGTCGGAACACTTCCTTCCATGATCGCAACCGGTATGAATCCGTTTATCAATGCACAGGGGTACTCCACCATGGGAATGCTGTCAGTGGCAATCGGTGCGGTTGCAAATATCATTCTGGATCCTGTTTTCATCTTCGCTATGAATCTGGGGATCCGTGGAGCTGCCATTGCAACCATTCTCTCACAGTTTCTGTCTGCAGCATTTGTACTTTATTTTCTACATAATAAGTCCGAATTCAAGGTGCGATTTGTTCCCGTAAAAGCATGGAACGAATGCCGGAAACTGGCAAAAGATATTACCAGTCTTGGAACGGCCGGCTTTATCATGCAGTTAACCAACAGTCTGGTATCCATCTGTGCCAATAACGTACTTTCCGTTACCGGTGGTGACATTTATATCTCCGTCATGACCATTATTTCCAGTGTCCGTCAGCTTGTCGAGACACCGATTTACGCCATGAACGAAGGAACTTCTCCGATCCTCAGCTACAACTATGGTGCCAGACGTCCGAAGCGCGTGAAAAAAGCCGGATTAGAGATGGGTTTTATGATTCTTCTATATACTGCCGTTGTCTGGAGTGTTATTTTGTTTGCACCGGAATTTCTCATCCGGATTTTCAGCTCGGATGCGGAACTGATCCGGGATGCCATTCCTGCCCTGAAAATCTACTTTGCCGCCTTTATCTTCATGGATCTGCAATACATCGGGCAGACCGTATTCAAATCCTTAAATAAAAAGAAGCAGGCGATTTTCTTCTCCCTGCTTCGTAAAGTATTTATTGTTGTTCCTTTAACCTATCTTCTGCCCTATGCCATGAACATAGGCACGAAAGGTGTTTTCCTTGCAGAACCGGTTTCCAATGTAATCGGTGGAAGCGCCTGCTTCCTTACCATGCTTTTTACAGTTCTTCCTGAACTGAAGCGCATGGAACAAAACGGATGAAAATAAAAGCGCGCCTATTTCTGGCGCGCCTCAAAATCTTCCACATACTGTTTGATCAGACGAACCGTTCCTTCCTGACCTAAAACACTGCTGTTGATGCATAAGTCATAGCTGTCGGCTCTTCCCCATTTCTTGGAAGAATAGTAATTGTAATAACTCTGACGCTGTTTATCTTTCTTGATGCACATGTCTTTCGCTTTCGCAGCATCCACATTGTATTTCTTCATAACGAACTGGGTCTTTACATCCTCGTCCCCATAGATAAAGATATTCACACAGTTCTTCATATCCTGCAGTGCATAATCCGCACAACGTCCTACGATGACGCAGGGACCTTCACTGGCTACCTTCTTAATCGCATCAAACTGTGCCAGGAACACCTTGTGGCTGATCGGCATATCTACATAATGGGATGCATTATAGCCAAATGAATAGGTATCCATAACCAGATTATAAAGGAATGAACTGGTTGGACGTTCATCATGGTTTTCCAGAATTTCTTCACAAAAACCGCTTTCCTTTGCTGCTCTGGAAAGCAGCTCCTTATCATAATATTTAATTCCAAATTCCTTGGCAACCTGTTCTCCGATCTCACGGCCTGCAGAGCCAAACTGACGACCAATGGTAATTACTGTGTTCATATGTAATACCTCCTTCTCTTAACCCTATCTGCAATCAATACCCCAATTGCTTATTAATTATTATACATCAAAATGTCTTAAAATTCAAATAAAGTTGAAAGAAATAATGCTTTTGTTATTATTATCAGAAAATAGTTTAATTGCTTATAGTATTTCCAGCAAATGTTGAAAATACGCGGGTAACGGGGCATCTGTCTCGATATAAGCTCCGGTTACAGGATGGATGAAACCCAGAATTTTCGCATGAAGGGTCTGCCCCTGCAGCTTATAAGGACACTTCACAGGACCATAAACTTCATCTCCTAAAATCGGATGTCCGATGCTTGCCATATGCACACGGATCTGATGCGTTCTTCCGGTTTCCAGTTCACATTCCACATAGGTATACTGGTCGAACCTGCGTAAAACCCGGTAATGCGTAACCGCATCCTTGCCGCCTGACGTGACAACCGCCATTTTCTTCCGGTCCTTACTGTCCCGTCCGATGCTCTTATGAATCGTTCCTTCATCCTCCTTTAAGCTTCCGCAGACAATCGCATGATACCTCCGGGTAATGGAATGGACTTTGAGCTGTTCGGCAAGACTGTTATGCGCCCGGTCATTTTTGCAGGCAATGATGGAACCTGTGGTATCCTTATCAATCCGATGTACAATACCGGGTCTTAAAATGCCGTTAATGCCGCTTAACTGCCCCTTACAGTGGTATAGCAGTGCATTGACCAATGTTCCGGTATAATGACCGGGAGCCGGATGAACCACCATTCCCTTCGGCTTATTGACCACGATCAGATCCTCATCCTCATAAAGGACATCCAGTGGAATATCCTCCGGTTCAATGTTCAACTGCTCCGCAGGTGGAACAAGCAATTTGATCTCATCCTCTGCCTTTACCTTATAGCTGGCTTTTCCGATCGGCTTATCATTGACCAGTAAATTTCCACCGGTCAGGAGCTTCTGGATATAAGAACGTGAAAAAGAATCCATAAGACTGCTTAACAGCTTATCGATTCTTTCTTCTTCCATATCTTCGGTAACCGTAAATTCCATACACTGTAATTGTTCTTCCATCTTAACTCCGTATCTCCGCATCAAAATATCATCCGGCAGCTGTTCAACACAATGCAAATGATATTACAGTTCCCTGAATTTCTTTGGATTGAAGCTTAAGAAATTAAAATCATTCGTCTTATAGACAAACAGAATCTGAAATACCAGAATCACGGTTGCCGTTGTTACATAAATATCCGCCACATTAAAAATCGGGAACTGGATACATACCAGATAGATAAAATCGACCACATAATCATACCGTACCCGGTCAATCATATTTCCGACCGCTCCTGCTGCGATCATCACAAGCAGGATATTCAGACTGTAATATTTCTTCTGTGTCGGGACCTTAATCAGCACGAAAACGATCACGCCAATAAAGATCAGTGCCACAAATACAAAGAAATATTTCTGATTCTGCAAAACCCCGAAGGCCGCGCCCCGGTTTTCCAGATAATTAAATTCCAGAATGCCATTAATCAGATTATAGGCTGCCTGATTCTTAAGCTGTACCACGGCCAGATGCTTCGTCAGCTGATCCGTAATCACCAGAATCACAAACAGCATAAAATCGGTTACTAATAAAGATGCACGCTTCATCATCACCGTATCCTAGTCATTTTCATTAAAATTCAGTTCCTGAAGGGCTTCACGGATTTCATCATCGGTAACCGTCTTATCAATGAGCGCCTTGCCGACCTTCTTTAATAAGATAAACTTAATGTAACCGTTCTCCGCTTTCTTATCGGATTTGGTAAGCCGCAGCACCTCTTCAATATCCAGATTATCAATGGAAATCGGCAGATAGAACGGAACAAACATATCCCGGATTTCATAATATTCTTCCATGGAAAGCCAGTTCTTTTTCCAGGAAATAAATGCTGCCGCAACACATCCCAACGCTACACATTCTCCGTGGGTCATGGTAAAGTTCATATACTTTTCAATGGCATGTCCGATCGTATGTCCAAAGTTCAATAACGCACGGTCGCCCTTTTCCAAAGGATCCTTCTCCACAACCAGCTTCTTAATGGTGCAGCTCCGTTCCACCATTTCAGAAAGCGTCTCCACATCCCGTTCACAGATCTCATACATCTGGTCAATCAGCCACTCGTAGAAATTGCCGTCCTTAATCAGGGCAGACTTCATGACCTCTGCAAAACCACTGTAAAACTGACGGTCGCTTAAGGACTGCAGGGTTGCAATATTCATATACACAAGCTTCGGCATATAAAAGGCACCGACCATATTCTTATAACCGTCAAAGTCCACACCGGTCTTCCCACCGATACTCGAATCTGCCTGGGATAAAAGGGTAGTCGGAATCTGGATAAACTCAATTCCTCTTAAGTAGGTTGCTGCCGTATATCCGGTGAGATCACCTACCACACCGCCGCCTAATGCAATCAGTAAATCCTTACGGTTAAAATGATTCTCGATAAGGAATTTATAGATTTCCTTCACCGTATCAAGCGTCTTGCTTTCTTCTCCTGCCGGGAATACATAACGGACACACTCTCTGGAAATGCCCCCGACAATGTCCTCTACTTCCGCTCCATAAAGCGGATCCACATTGGAATCGGTAACAATACAGACCTTCCTGTCTGCTAATGCAAAAGGTTCCAGTGCATCCGCAAGTGCTCTGAAAGAATCCTCAATGCAGATATCATAGCAGGGTTTATTCTGATATAAAACGTTAATTTTACGGCTCATTCCTTTACTCCTTCAGTTACTGTTCACTCGTACCTCGTTCCAGTAACCATTCTTCATTTGTATAAAAAGCGTCAAATGATGGATTTGACGCTTTCTTTTGCTTCTTATCATTTATCATTTATCATCTTACCGGTTCTTAGTTGATCGGCACATCAAAGGATCCACCGAAGATATCCTGAAAATCACCGGAAATATCTACAACGGCAGGTGTGATAATGAAGATATAATGAGAAATCTTCTGTAAGTTACCGCTGATCGCAAAGCAGGAACCGGAAGTAAAATCAATAATTCTCTGTGCAATATCCACATCCAGTCCTTCCAGATTCAGTACCACGGTGCGGTTTGCAAGCAGGGTCTCTGTGATCTCTCTTGCATCCTCAATCGAAGTCGGCTTAATTACACAGACTTCCATTCCATTACCTGTTTTCTTCGCAGTCTGTCTCATCGGTGTTACTTTAGGCAACGACTTCTTTGCCGGTTTGTCTTCTGCAAAATCACTGTCGTCATTGGCAGCAGCCTGTTTCTTTGGTTTTTCTTCTACAGCCCCGTCTTCCAGATAATCATCATCATAATAATCATCTTCATCCTCGTTTAGTTTCATGTAGTTGAGAAACTTGTCCATTACACCCATGATTCATGCTCCTTACTTCTTAAAATTCATTCTCACCGTAACTTTCCCTTACACATTGTAGTTACGTTCCCCAAATATTCCTGTGCCTACACGCACAAAGGAAGCCCCCTCTTCGATGGCTACCTCATAATCTCCTGTCATTCCCATGGAGAGCACATTCATATTAACATTATCAATGTTTTTATGACTTATGTCAACAGATAATTGCTTTAGCCGGTTAAAATATTGCCGATTTTCTTCCGGATCGGTAACGAAAGGAGCAATGGTCATCAATCCCTGTACTTCAATCCCCTCAAATGAGGCAATCTCCTTAAGTAAGTCTTCCACCTCTTCCGGTGCAACACCAAACTTGGTTTCTTCTCCTGCCACATTTACTTCAATCAGAATCGGTACCTTCCGTCCTATTTTCATGGCTTCTTTATGGATTTCCTCTGCAAGGCGTACCGAATCCACACTGTGTATAAGTGCCACCTTATCTACAATGTATTTCACCTTATTCCGCTGCAGATGGCCGATCATGTGCCACTTGATGTCCTTCGGAAGCTGTTCGTATTTCGCAACCAGCTCCTGCACCTTGTTCTCACCAAAGTGCCGTTCACCGTTATCGTATGCTTCCTTAAGCATCTCGACCGGCTTCGTCTTGCTTACATCGATAAGCTGTACGGTAGAAGGATCACGATGTCCTCTCTCACATGCGGCATTAATCCGCTCATGTACCACTTTCAGATTGTCTGTAATAAATGTCTTACTCATAAATCAACTCATCCTCATTTACTGTTGTTGCATCCAGTACAATATAGTCATAAACACTTAAGCCGTACTGGGTATTGGATTTTACAATACTGTATTCTTCATTCTGATACAGAATGTTAATCTGCCTGAAATCCGCATAGCCCTTGTTCATGTGATATACTCCGATCAGGCTGCCTCGTTTGCCGACCGGATACGTCTCTGTAGACTCCTGCTTCACAATATAATCTCCGATCCGCAGCGTCATGTCATCAATGAAATATTCCTCCTCGGTTTCGTTATAAATATTGGTTTCTATGAATTCCACCGTTGCCGTACCGTCTTCGGTATAGGTCTGTCGCATGACACCCAAATTGTTGCTGTTGCCGCCCTTCGTCACATAGTCCTTCGGTACAATAAAGAATTCCTTCTCTACAATCGAGGAATTCGGAATCTTCAATCCGGCTTCATCCTCCAGAATCAGCTCCACGTCAATAAAGCGGTCCGTACAGAAGGTCACCATGGAGTTCGTGAACGTAAGCATCACGAAAATATCGCCGTCTGCATTCGTATAGGAGCTTACCTTGCCCCAGGACGTGTCCTGGTTCTTAAGGAACTTCACATTCACATATTCGGCATCGAGCAGCTCCTTCTCCTTATCGGCATCCACCGGAATGACAATCGACCAGTCCTCGTTCCCGGAAATCTTGTAAACCGGATCTCCGGAAGCCACCAGTTCATTATTAATGAGCTGTGTCTTCTCGTACTTCTTGGTATCGAACAGATCCTCCGTCATGTCTTCCAGCTGTAACTGCTCATACCCATCTGTGGAAAATACCACAATACCGGTTGCCGGTGCCGTACATAACGATACCAGTTCCGATACGCCGGAGCTGTTGATTTTATCAATATTATCAAGGATATTCGCACTCGACAGTTTCTGTACCATACCCTGTACACTGTTCTTAAAGTCGTATACCGAAGTGAATTCCTCATGGTCGAAGCTGTTCACGAATCCCAGAACTTCCGTCTTTAATTCGGATAAATCCTTGTCCGTAAGAGAGGTTCCCTCTCCGTTCGTATTCAGATAATCCGCAAGCTTCCCGGATTCATCAATGGTATATACCAGATTGCCGACACCGACACGCTGTCCTTCTCTTGCATAATAGTTGATATATCCGGATTTCGTTGCTGTAATAATCTCCTCATCCCGCAGGGCAATTCCCTTGTAGACATTGTTTGAGGACAGGGAGCCCATCTTTACCTGATAGCTTTCGATGTGCTTCTGTGTGAAATACATAAACACACAGATGATGATGTAAATAAAAATAGCCGCAAAAATAACGACACCAATATTTCCACCATTGGGAGGCCGCCTAAATGATACGACTTTATTATTCTGTTTCTGACTCATTCAAGGCCTCCTTCCTTAAAAAATACGAAAAAGCGCAAGGCCAAAAACCTTGCGCTTAAGGTCTATAAAGAAACAATAACTTTGTCTTTAAGTGAATCGTCTAATTCGGATTCATCCAAAGATGCACTGATCACAAAATCAATGTTAAATTTCTTACTCATCGCTTCGATCTTACCAATCAGATCCGTAATGTTATGATCCGGTGTGTTGGCAATCATTAAAAAGCTGTCAAAATACATCTGCTGTAAATCGTGATCCTGTGAAACGATACCCTTGACGAACCCCATAAATTCTTCGGGTGAAGTCACATCATAAGCAGAAATATCAATCAGTCTTACCTTGTTGTTCAGTTCATACATATGTTTCGCACTCTTGTCTATGTAAACAATGTTACCCGAAACATGCAAAACCTCCGTATTTACTTTGTCTAAAAGATGTTTTGTTTTACCCTTCCCTTTGTTACCTACAATCAGTTGAACCATTGGCATACCCTCCTATGTAATAATTATAAGTGATTCTATGTGAAAACACAACTGCTAATTGCCGATTTGGGATAAGAGATCCGTCATTGAGGTATAGAGATTCTCCCTCGCGTCTGCACGCATAATAATCGAAATATACGGTTTATTCTGCGTATCTCTTGAAAGTAGAATCAGGCAATGTCCTGCGGCATCTGTCGTTCCGGTTTTCCCGCCAAGCACGGTAATACCGGATGGTGGATCTGCCTTTCCATTCAGATAATAATTGGTGTTGTTTACGGTGATTTCCTTTTGCGCACCATTCTTATCCTGATATACCGTCGTATAGGAATCCATATGGATAATCTCGCGGAACACCTCAAACTTGATCGCCTCATTCATAATGAGATACATATCATAGGCAGTCGTATAATGATTGTCATCCGTAAGTCCATGCGGATTCACGAAATGCGAATTGGTAGCTCCAAGCGCCAATGCTTCCTGATTCATCATTTCACAGAAATTCTCAACCGTTCCGCCAACGCCCTCTGCGATCAGTACGGCAGCATCGTTTGCCGAATTAATCAGTAACAGATGAAGCGCCTGGGATAAGGTGAGCTGATCTCCCTCCTTAAGACCGCATACCTGCGCACCTGACTCCGTAATCTTCACATTGGAGGTTGCGGTAAGAAGCGTATCCTCCGAAGCATTCTTAAGTGCAACCACCGCCGTAAGCACCTTCGTCAGGCTCGCCGGTGACAGCTTCTCATAAATATTCTTCGCATAAATGGTGTTGTGGTTGTTAATATCAAACAACGCCCCACTCGATGCTTCCAGCAGGTCAACGGCATCCGCACGGTAATCACTGTCGCTGACGCACAGATCCTTCGCAAACGGATCTGCGGTATTCTTTTCATTGGAAAATTCCACCACACGGAAACTGCTGATCTCCGAGTCTGCCGTATAGGGAATCTCGTATTTCTGCATCTGTCCGCAGCCGATCAGAACGGAAAGAAAAAGACTTCCCAGTATTCCGACACTGAGCATGCGCTTCCAATGCCTGCATTTACTTATACATTTCACGCCACTCTAAATCTCCTCTGTCCAATGACTTAATCAGCAGCTCTGCCGTTGCCAGATTCGTAGCCAGTGGAATGTTGTGCATATCACACAAACGTACAACATTGTTCACATCCGGTTCATGATTTTTGGATGTCAACGGATCTCTTAAGAAAATCACAAGATCCATCTGATTGTGTTCAATCTGTGCACCAATCTGCTGTTCTCCCCCAAGATGACCAGCTAAAAATTTGTGTACATTTAAGTTCGTAACTTCTTCAATCAGCCGCCCGGTTGTTCCGGTGGCATATAAATCATTCTTACTTAAAATTCCTCGATACGCGATACAGAAATTCTGCATCAGTTTCTTTTTTGCATCGTGTGCAATTAATGCGATATTCATGCTATGACCCCTCCTGCTTATAACCCATCCTAAACAATCTCATTATACATCATTTTTCCTTACATTGTAACCCCACATTTAAAACAAATCCAATTTCAATGAAGGAACATACCAGTGATGTCAGACCATAACTTACAAAAGGCAGCGGAAGCCCCGTATTTGGCAGGATATACGTCACAACGCCGATGTTGATAAACCCCTGCATGCCAAGCTGTATGCCTACCCCCGCAGCAATAATTTTTCCGGCAACATCCTTTGCCCTGTGCGAAACCAGCAGACATTCCAATGAAATCAGCAAAAGAAGTACGATCACCGTCACTGTTCCGATAAATCCGAATTCCTCTCCGATCACGGCAAAGATAAAGTCGGTCTGCTGTTCGGCGATGAAATCCGCATTCTTTACGGAGCTGATCTCATTGTTTTTATAGCCTTTTCCATAGAGCTGTCCAGAGCCGATTGCCATTTCGGAATAGTACTGCTGATAACCACCCTCGTTTACAGATTCTTCTTTATTAAGAAAGTCCGTAATACGCCCTTTCTGGTAATCACTTAAAATCGTCTGATCCGGCTGCATAACAAGATAAACAAAGATAATGGCTGCCGGTACCACCACGGCAAACACACCGAGAATCACCTTGTAATGGATTCCGGCCGTGAACATGATCGTTACAAACACAAGGCACAAAACGATGGTGGTTGAAAGATCCGGCTGTTTTAAAACAAGCGCGGTCGGAACCGCAAACAAGACACAGCATAAAAAAATCATCTTAAAAGTATTAAACTTTTTATAATGCTTCTGGATAAACTGTGCCAGGAACAGAATAATGAGAATTTTGGCAAGCTCGGATGGCTGAAACTGGATTCCCGCAATTTTCAGCCATCTCTGCGCACCATTTGCATCTTCTCCAAAGAAAATAACCGCAAGAAGCAATGCAATATTCACCACATACATCACCCAGTAAAGATTAAGCAGTACCGAGTAATCAAACAACGATAATACAAGCATCAGAACGACACCCAGTATGAATCCGCCGATCTGGCGGCTCTGCAGGGATGGCTCTGCACTTCCTACCGCGAAAATTCCAATCACGGCAAGCGCAATAACCATAATCAGCAATTTAAAATTGTAGTGACGGATCTTGTATTTAGTAAACATTGCTTTTAACCTCTGTCATCCTTATGTAAGTCCAGAATCGGGATATTTGCGTAAAGTGCCGGCATTTTGTTACGTCCCTTGCTGTCGGTTGTCGTGATCTGAATATCCATCGACTGGGTATCAATTTTCATATACTTCGAAATCACCTTGGTAATATCGTTCTTAATCATTTCAATCATTTCGGCAGAACAGTTTACTCTGTCGGAGATTAACAGGATCTTCAACCGGTCACGGGCAATTTCCCTTGATTTCTTTCGTCGGAATAAATTCTTCATATTCATGGCTGCCCTCCTAATTCCTGTGGAATATTCCGGACACCTTCGTCCAGAAGGAAACATTACGTTCCAGATCAAGGAAGGGAACCTCTTTACCGGTTACACGGTAACAGATATTCTGGTAGGCACGTCCTGCAAGGGTATGATCTCCGACAAGCGGTTCTCCCTGATTGGTTGCAATTACCACATTTTCATCATCGGGCACAATTCCGATCAGATTGAGTGCCAGAATGTCTACGACATCCTGCGAGCTCATCATCTCGCCACGCTTTACCATATCGTACCGCAGCCGGTTGATAATAAGGTCAATCTGACGGAATTCACTGGCTTCAAGAAGCCCGACAATCCGGTCCGCATCACGGATCGCAGAGACCTCCGGCGTCGTTACCACAAGTGCCCGGTCCGCTCCTGCGATCGCATTCTGAAAGCCCTGTTCGATGCCGGCAGGACAATCCAGAATGATGTAATCGAACTGCTCCTTCAACTGGTGGATCAGCTTCACCATCTGCTCCGGCCGGACCGCCGTTTTATCCTTTGTCTGTGCGGAAGGCATGAGATACAGGCTCGGATGACGCTTGTCCTTAATCAGTGCCTGCTTGATTCTGCATTTTCCTTCAATTACGTCTACCAGATTGTAAACAATCCGGTTTTCGAGTCCCATGACAACATCCAGGTTCCGTAACCCGATGTCTGTGTCGATCAGCACGACACGTTTACCCATGGCAGCAAGACCTGTTCCTACGTTTGCAGATGTGGTGGTCTTTCCCACACCGCCTTTCCCGGATGTGACGACAATTACTTCACTCATAAAAGCTCTCCTTTAATGAATTATTAGCCGTCCCCTGGGAGAATTCGTTTATTCCAATGAATCCATTGGTAATTCACCCAGTAATTCTTTCGTAATGGGATCCAACTGGATTCTTTTGTTCTTTACATGTGCGATCTGCGGCTGTACCTTGGGCTTAATGGACCACCGGGACTTTTCCTTACTTTTATAGGTATAGTCTCCGATTTTCAGCTTCTGTGGAGACATTTCAAGGGCTGCCACGAAATGCTCCTCCGACCCGGATGCTCCGGCATAGGCTTCCCCGAACAATCCTCCAAGAACAATGATGTCCCTGGTTGAAATGACAGAGGACCCCGGATATACATCCCCGATCACAACGATACTCGAAGAGGTTTCAAGTACCTGCCCGTTTTTCAGTGTTCCCCGGTAAAACTGTCCATTGCCGTTTCCTTCTTCCCCATTTAAGTTTTCTGCCTGGGTAATGGCACGGAAAAAGTTCTGGTTCGTTTCCTCGTCATCGCCGACCAGGCAGATAATCTGCAGGTCGGAATTCGAAGTAACCGCATCAATAATCTGAAGCTCTTCTTCTTCGGTTAAGGTTCTTCCCTTAATAGCAAGCGCCATCTTCGCATCCTTGAAAAAGACTCTTGACTCACTGAATTTCTCAGCAATATCTATTAATAAATCAGCAAAGGGCTTCTCGGGATCGAGATGCAGCACAATGCCGTTTGGAAAGCTTTTGATTAAACAGGAATTATTCAAACCTATCCTTCCTTTCTCACACTAATCATTCGCTTCAATCACACCGGTAATCTGTGAAGCGGTTCCGGTGATAACTTCATCTTCTTCTGCCAGATCAAAGTAGTATTTCAGAACTTCTTTGGTCATGCGCGCCGCATAGGTGGAGGTATATCCATAGGCAATTCTGGTTGCCACGGCGATCTCCGGCTGTTCATACGGTGCATAGCACACAAATAACGCATGGTTACCACGATTCTTGTTTTCTTCAGCCGTACCGGTCTTACCAGCCACCTTTACGCCAAGATCGCTGTAATAGCTTTTACTTTCAATTACCTTACGCATACCCTGATGAATGGCATCCCAGTAAGAGGAATCCATATTGATGGTATTGCGGACCGTTGCGTGGTTATCCATAAGCACAATACCGCTGCGGTCGGTAATTTTATCAACGAGCGTCAGATTGTAACAGGTTCCGCTGTTGGCAAGGGTCGTTACATACCGGGCAAGTCCTACGGTAGAATAATTGTTCGTACCCTGTCCGATGGCAGACCGGACTGCATCTTCTGTGGATACGGTAGGCGCGGACTCTTCGATTTCAATGCCGGTTGTTTCCGTCAGACCATACAGATCTGCATAGTTACGGATTTTTTCAAGTCCCAGTTCACTGGAATAACTGTCTCCCTCTGTACCAAGCTGGTAACCCACCTCGTAAAAGAACATGTTACAGGAATGATTGATCGCTTCCGTCACATTTAAGGAGCCATGATGTCCCAGACAGCTTGCCGGCGGCGTAATCTTATCAAACAATCCATTACAGTAAAGGGTGGACCGCGGCGTCAAAATTCCTTCCATGAGTCCCGCTGTTGCCGATACCATTTTAAAGGTCGAGCCCGGTGCGGTCATCTGTCTGGTTGCATAATTAATCATCGGCGTGGACTGGTCATTCAGAAGACTATTAAAGTATTCTGCATCGACACCGTTTGCCATCTTGTTGTTGTCGTATCCCGGATAAGAAACAAGGGCAAGCACATCCCCGGTATTGACATCCGTGATGACCATGGAGGCCGAATGCGGGTCGAGGGCGAGCTGCGCCGGTGTGATATCCAGATTCTGGATCCGGTTCATCATAAACGTATAGGCCGTTATGCTGCCATTTAAAAAGCGCTGCTCTTCTTCTTCATCAATATCAATAATATCCTGTTCCAGTAACAGCTTACAGATCTGCGTACCATTGATGATGTCGCCCTTTAGCATGTACTTGTAGACCTTCTTCGTATAGGCCAGATCATTGTCAAGCTGTTCGAAAATATAATCGACAATCTTTAAATAAATCTCTTCGGATTCGGAATACTGTTTGCTTAAATTCAGCTTCGATACATCAATCCAGTTCTTGGAAATACAGTAATTGAGGTATTCATTCAGGCTGATGACCTCATCCCTCGTCCAAGCGATATAGGTTTCATCCGAGGTATCGACCACATCCCGCATAAGGATTCCGTTATTATATAAAAGCTCGGCAATATAGCTTTCGTATACCTGATATTCTAAAGAAAGCTTTTCATAAGGTGTTTTCGTATCAAGGAGTTCCGTCCGTAACCGGCTGAAGGTCTCTGCCTTCCGCTCTTCAAACCGTTCCTCCACAAGCTTCTCGGTTTCTCCGGCGTTCGGATCCGTGAAGTGGCTGATGTCAATCACGTTATTATCAAGCAGTGCAAAGTAAACATCATAAATTGGGATTTTAATCTTACTGCTGGTTACCTTGGACGCATCAAAGTCCTTTGCATTGATGATATTCGTATAAAGAATACTGGCAAGCTCTTCTTCCAGAATCTTATAGGTTGCAATCTGCAGATCCTTGTCAATCGTCAGATAAACGTCATTGCCTGCAATCGGCTCATGGTAGTCGGTCGTTTCCGTCACCTTGCCCACGCTGTTTACGAAAATGGTCTCGCTTCCCTTAATTCCCTGAAGCTGGGTTTCCATGGATTTCTCAATGCCAAGCTTTCCGACGGTATCATTCATGTCATAATTGGCGTTCTGTGCCTGCAGTTCTTCCAGTTCATCCGTCGAAACCTTACCGGTATAGCCGATGATGTGCGCAAAATACACACTGTCCGCATACTTCCGGATGGTATCCTCTACAATGGAAACGCCCTCTAAAATGTCGTTGTTCTCCATAACAACAGCCACCGTCTCTTCGCTGACATCCGTTGCAACCGTTGTCGCAATATATTTCTGGTAGGAATTGCTGTTCATATCGTAACGGATTGTAAGGATCTTAAGGACATCGCTTTTACTGTAGCCTGCTCCCGGCACGAACTCATCCGATGCCGTTTCCCTCGTATATTCTCCGATCCGGAACCGCTTCCAACCGCACAGATAGTCCACAACCTCCTGTGCCGTAGCGGTGCTCTGCTTTTCTTCCAGATCCTCGATGTTACGCTTACCGTATACATCGGCAAGGAATCGTTTGAGTGCCGTTCCTTCCACGGTAAATGTATAATGATTATTCTTATCCAATGTAATTTTGAAGTCACTGACAATATGATCGCCATTCTTTTCAATCATCTGGACCAGCGTATGAATCGTGGTGTTCAGGTTATAGTCCTTCATCTTTCCACTTTCATACACATCCTCGATCGTGACCGAATGCGCCAGTTCGTTATAGGCCAGCAGGTTCCCGTTCCGGTCATAAATACAGCCGCGGCTTCCTGCAATCGTCCGTTCCTTTTTGATCTTCATCTGGAAGGAATCAATATAATCCTCGCCATGTACAATCTGAAGATCAAACACACGGTAAATCATTCCGCCTCCGACCACCAGGATCAGGAGAATCAGAATAAATTCCCGGGAAGTAATCATATTCAGAAACTTTTCTTTTAAATGCTCAAACAAATTTCCGGCTACTCCTTTGCTCTGCTTCCTCCATCCGGTTGTTCATCCACAGAATAAACGGATAAAACAACAGGGTTACAAGGATCGTATAAACCGTCTCCGGAACGATGATATGTACCAGATAATAGCTGAAATGGAATCGTCCGCGGAGCAGAAACAACGTCAGATAATACAATATTCCGTATGACAGGTCACTGACGAAAATCGAAATCAGCGGCAGCTTTATGTCATCCGGATAAAAAATATGATGGAATTGTCCATTCAGATAGCCAATATACATATAGATCAATGCATTCAGACCAATGACAGATCCGAAAAAGATATCACAGAGCAGACCACTGAAAAATCCGGTCAGAAGTCCTGCTTTCTTCCCTCTCATAAAACCATAGGATGCTGTCAGTACGATCATCAGGTTCGGTACAATCCCGCCAAAGGACAACGCCTGAAATAAGGTGGTCTGCAATACGAAGCTGCCTATGATTAATAACACGGAAAACAAAAACCGTCTCATAACAACCTCCTATTCTTCCACAACCTGCTTTAATTCCGTAATAACAAGCACCTCTTCAAGATGTTCAAAATCAACCGCCGGCGTAATGAGTCCGGACTTCGTCAGATTGTTGGCATCCATACTGATGCTGCTGATATAACCGATCAGAATTCCCGGCAGATACTTGTCGCTCACATGGGAGGTTACAATCTTGTCCCCCTCTACCACACGGTCTGCATTGTCCACGAGCTTTTCAAACCGGATCAGCCCATCGGCATATAACTCCAGATCTCCGCATACAATCAGATTATCCGAAGTGGAAAGCACCATACCGCTGACATTGGAATTATCATCAATAATCGCAATGACCTTGGACCAGTTCGGGCCGACATCCGTAATTCTTCCGACCAGACCGCTTCCTGCCATGACATTCATATCAATGGCAAGTCCGTCATCGTATCCCTTGTCAATGACAAAGGAGTGATACCAGTTGCCGGAATCCTTGGCAATGATGCGCGCCCCGATCTTCGGATAGTCGTCATACTGCGCATCCAGATCGTATAACTCCCGGAGGTTCGTCAGTTCATAACGATCCTGCTGGAGCTTGATGTTTTCCATAGTCAGTTCGTCAATCTGTGCCTTTAACTCTTCGTTTTCCTTAAGCAGGGAACGGATCTGTACCAGTTCCTCGGTACGGCTGCTAATAAGGCTCCCCGCCTTACTGATCCCGTTCTGCAGAGGCGTAATTAAGAATCCGCCAACCGCACTTACCGGTGCACTTAAGAGATTCGTGTTAAAGGTCAGCACAATTAACCCTATACATAATAATGTTAAAATAAAAAGGAGATATTTACCAGGTAATGTAAACTTTTCTCCTTTTCTTTTTATAATCGGACTCATTTGTTCATTCCTTCGATTGAATACGCAACCGTTTTCAGGTTGTCATCCTTGATAATCTTGGATAAGCCAAGGGCAACGCTGGTAATCGGATTCTCGGAAACGTTGACCTTTAAGCCGGTTCCCTTCTGAATCAGTTCCGCAAGGTGGCTTACCTGGGAAGCGCCGCCTGTCAGATAAATACCGTGACGGTAAATATCGGCTGCCAGTTCCGGAGGAGTTCTCTCCAGAATGACTTTAATGTTATCAATAATGGTATAGAAGTGTTCCGTTAAGGATTCATCAATCATCGCGGTCGGAAGCTCTCGTTCTACCGGAAGTCCCGTCACGATGTCACGGCCGTATACAACTGCTCCCTTGTTTTCCTTTTCCAGATCGGCAAGAGAAATCTTCACGTTCTCTGCAGTCTTTCCACCAATAATGAGATTGTACTGCTTGCGTACGGCGGCACGGATCGAATCATCAAACTTCTGTCCACCAACCTTAATGAGACGGCTTAATACAATACCGCCCAGAGACAAAATGGAAATCTCGGTCGTATCAAAACCAACGTTCACGATGAGGACGCCCTGTGAATTCTTCACATCGATATCGAGTCCAAGACCATCGGCTACCGCCTTTTCCACCACCATGATCTTCTTGGCTTTCACGTTGGCATCGCGGATCAGATCATAGAAGGCTCTCTTTTCCACTTCCGTAACATCGGTTGGAACGGCAATATAATAATCTGCGGATTTGATGCTGTTTCCGGTCAGATCGTTTAAGAAAAACCTTACAATCTTCTCCATATTATGGATGTCAGCAATCACGCCATTGGATAACGGATAGGAAATATAGATATTGGACGGTGCCTTTTCATACATATCAAAAGCAGAATCCCCATAGGCAAATACGTTGTTCTTATTCTCAATGGCGATCATGTTTTTCTCAACCAGTATGGTATCATCGGCACGGTTATAAATCTTAATATTGTTTGTTCCTAAATCAATACCAAAAACATTGTTTAACATTTTCTTTATGTCCTTTCTATATATAGCCATGTTCTTTCAGACTTAAATAACATCCGTCTCCTACAATCAGATGATCCAGAAGCGGGATCTCCATCAGCTTTCCGGCCTCCATGATCTTCTTCGTAACAGAAAGATCCTCCATGCTCGGGTTACAGCTTCCGCTCGGGTGATTATGCAGCAGCACAATCTTGCAGGCGCCTGCCCGGAGTGCATGCCGGAATACCTCTCTTGTCGATAACAGGGAAGCGCTCACTGTGCCCTTCGACAACAGATATTCTTCCATGAGATGAAGCTTCGTATCCAGTAACAGTAACAGCACCTTTTCTACTTCTTCATGCCGCAGCTGCTCCATGTAATAATCCGCAATGGACGATGGCGTCTTAAAATCCAGCGTCTGTGCGGCATGCTGCTTCGCCATCCGTGCGGAAAGCTCGGCAATGCATTTAATCTTAACCGCCTTCACTTCGCCGATTCCATCAATCTCCATCAGCTCCTGCATGGTAATGTGATGCAGGGAATTGAGCTGCCGGTTCTGTTCAAACCGGTCAAGGATCTGCTGTGCAATCGCTAAGGCGGAAGCATTCCTTGTGCCTGTCCGGATAATGATGGCAAGAAGCTCTGCATCCGTAAGGTAGGCGGCTCCATGCTTCAAAAATTTTTCATAGGGTTTCAAATGATTTCCTTTCCACTCCTTCTCTCAAAGCGGTACTAAATCATTCGATACACAACAATTCCTATCACAATGCCAATGATGCTGGCCACCGTAATCTTAATCGTAAGCCCAAAGGTTATACAGAGAATTCCAAGATCAAGGATCAAGGGATCTGCCAGTCCGAAGGTCTGTCCGTAATTCAGGAAGCTGCTCGGGAATAAATTTCCAATGAAACCTCCAATGACAATACCTGCCAGAATTAACAAAAAACATGCCCAGTTATTTTTACGCATCTGTCCGTACCTCGAAATTCTTCCTAACCGTAGTAGCTGTTCCGGACTCCATGCATCTACATCCGCATGGCTCCGAACAGTTCCATATTAACACAATTATAAATTTATGTATACAAAATTCATACATTTTTTGTAGCTATTGTTTGGCAGAATCCAACAAAACAACGCCCCGTTCGACAAGTCTCTGCAGGCTCATAAGGATGCCGAATTTGCCATGCTGCCACGTCAGTCCCCCCTGAAAATATACCGCATACGGCTCCTTCATCGGGCCATCCGCACTCAGTTCAATGGAAGAACCTGACACGAATGCACCGGCTGCCATAATGACCGGGCTGTCGTATCCTGGCATGTCCCAGGGCTCGGGTGTCACATGTCCATCGACTGCGGCTGCTTTCTGGATCCCCTCGCAGAAGCCGATCACACCCTCTGGTGTTCCAAAGGTGACCGCCTGAATGATATCGTGTCTTGATTCCGTACCATTCGGTACAACCTGAAAACCGAGGGACTCATAAATATTGGCTGCAAAGATTGCCGCCTTTAATGCATTCGCGGTTACATTCGGTGCTAAAAACAGCCCCTGATAAAATGCCGGAAGTGCCGTTAAGGAAGCACCGACCTCCTTGCCAAGTCCGGGGGAAGTCAGACGATATGCTGCATTTTCGATGCACTCTTTCTTTCCTGCCAGATAACCGCCGATCGGTGCAAGCCCGCCGCCCGGGTTCTTAATCAGGGAACCTACCACCAGATCTGTGCCAACATCCGTCGGCTCGATCGTTTCCGTAAATTCTCCGTAGCAGTTATCTACCATACAGATGACATCCGGCTTGATCTCCTTAATGAAAGCAATCAGTTCCCCGATCCGCTTTACAGAAAGCGTCGGACGGGTCTGATACCCCTTTGAACGCTGAATGGTAACTAAATGGGTCTTTTCATTGATCGCTGCTTTAATTCCGTCATAATCAAATGCACCATCCGGCAATAAGTCTACCTGACGGTAAGAAATGCCATATTCCTTTAATGATCCCTTCGAAGGACGGATTCCGATGACTTCCTCCAGTGTATCATACGGCTTTCCAACCGGGGACAACAGCTCCTGTCCGGGACGCAGGTTGCTCATAAGCGCCAGTGCCAGCGCATGGGTTCCACAGGTGATCTGCGGACGCACCAAAGCATCCTCCGTATGAAAAATATCCGCATAGACGCGCTCTAAGGTATCTCTTCCAAGGTCGTTATAGCCATAGCCGGTCGTTCCAAGCAGACAGGCTTCGCTTACCTGATTCTTCTGCATGGCGGCAATGACCTTTAACTGGTTATATTCCGATACCTGATCGATCTGCTTAAAACGCTCCTCTAAAGAAGCCCAGATCTTTTCTCCAAACGCATAGACATCCTCGCGGATCCCCATGGATAAATACATACTTTTTGAATCCATTCTTTTATTCCTCTTCCAATTTCTGCTAAATTTGTTCCTTGTTCGTTTTTATATCATTCTTATTGGCTTCGTCGTTTTCACTGATTTCTTCGGTTCATACACCTGTTCTTAATCTGTTATCCACTAATCAGTTATCTGCTTATAGAAGGGAATGGTAATATGGACGCATATAAGCTAATAAAGCTTCCGTATCGGAACCTATCTCCGATTTGTCCACCCAGATCACGTCCCGCTCCCTCCTGAACCACGTCAGCTGCCGCTTGGCAAAATGCCTCGTATCCCGTTTAATCCGGTAAATGGCTTCATCAAGCGTAATCTTTCCATCCAGATAATCCAGAATCTCCTTATAGCCCAGTCCCTGCATGGAAACCATGTCGCGGTGATACCCCATTTCCTTAAGATGCTTCACCTCATCAATCAATCCGTTATGCACCATTTCATCCACGCGCCGTTCGATTCTTTCATAAAGCTTTTCCCGGTCATCGTTTAAGACAAAATACCGGAATTCATATGGGGATTCCTTCTGTTGCTGTGTTTCATTATGCTCAGAAATCGGATAATGATTTTTCTCATAAAATTCCAGTGCACGGATCACACGCTTGGCGTTATGAAAATGGATCTTTTCAGCCGATACGGGATCCACCTTTTCAAGTAGCCCATGAAGATATTCCTCGCCTTTTTCAGCAAGGAGCTGTTCATATTTCTGACGGATTCCGTCATCCTCTTCTTCCTCAAACCGGATGTCATAGATCAGGGACTGGATATAAAATCCGGTTCCTCCGACCACAATCGGAATATGCCCGTTTGCATAAATCTGTGCCATGGCTTTCTTCGCCATCTGCTGAAAGACATAAATATTAAATTCTTCCTCCGGATTCAGGCAGTCAATCAGGTAGTGTGGAACGCCACACATTTCTCCCTTCCGGATCTTCGCAGAGCCGATGTCCATATAACGGTACACCTGCATGGAATCTGCCGAGATAATCTCGCCCTGTACCTCTTTGGCAAGAGCAATGGAAAGTGCGGTCTTTCCGACTGCCGTAGGCCCTGTCAGAATAAGCAGGGGTAGTTTCTTCTCCATAGCTTCACCTACGTTACAATTCTCTTAAACTTCTTCTCAATTTCATATTTACTCATGGAAATAATCGTCGGTCTTCCATGCGGACAATGATAGGGATTGTCCAGTGTCAGCATCTCATCCAAAAGGGCCGAAACCTCTTCAAAGGTCAGGCTGTTATTTCCCTTTACGGCCGCCTTGCATGCCATGGATGCCAGTTTGTTCAAGATGACATCCGGCTGATCCTTCATGGGATTCTCGCACAGTTCATCCAATACCTCTCGGAAGAATTCCATTTCTTCGCAGCCATATAAATCCACCGGCATGCTGCGGATCGCCACAGAACCGGTTCCAAACTCCTCAATTTCAAATCCAAGGGATGTAAAATAATCCCGATAGGAAAGCAATGCCTGTTCTTCCTTACTGTCTAAATGAAGCACCACAGGCGGCGTAATCTGCTGGGAAGTCACGGTTTTGTTTTTCAATTCTTTCACCAGACGTTCATACTTGACTTTCTCATGCGCGGCATGCTGATCCATGATAAACAGCTTGTCCTTAAAGGCAATCAGCCAGTACGTGTCAAAAATCTGCCCCAGGATCTGATAGGATTCCCTGGACTTCACATCTACAAAGTTTTCTTCAAACAAGTCAAGCTGTACCGGCTTCTCTACCAGAATATGTTCTGCAGATTTAATAATATTATGATGAAGATCGCTTTCGGTGGTATTTACCGGATGATTTCCCAGAATTTTCTGCACGGAAAGCTTTGCCTGATATGGAGTTTCTTCCTCAGCAACTATTTCCGGTTGCTGCCGGGACATTTCATATTGCATACCTATAAAGCCGGACTCCTGTCCAGCATCCAGACTTGCACGATCAGTACTGCCTGCTTCTGTACTGTCAGCATTGTCTGTTCTTGCCTTATTTTCTATATCATCTGATGTATCATTATCCTGTCTTACTGCCCCTGCATTCTGTACTTTAGCATAATCTGCTACCGGTTCCTGGATCCGCTCCATACGGGTACGGTTCACCTCGAACGGCTCCGGCGCCTGTTTGATCTGCGGTGCCTGCTCCTTTTCTTCTGTAAGAAGGACATCCGGAATCAGTTCAATCTCATGGAGGCGGTCACGGATCGCCGCTGCAATCTCCGCGTAAACCTCTGCTCCGTGCTGCAGACGGATTTCCAGCTTGGCCGGATGCACATTCACATCAATGTCTTCTGGTTCGAATTCAAAATGCAGAACACAGAATGGGAATTTGTGTTGCATCAGATACTGCTTGTAGCCCTCTTCTACGGCTTTTTGTAACACATCGTTATGGACATATCTTCCATTCACGAAGAAAATTTCAAAATTCCGGTTGGAACGGTTCTGCTCGGGCTTCCCTAAAAAGCCCCTGACGCGCACGGACTTTCCATTTAAGGAAAAATCAATCAGATGGTCCGTCACTTCCTTTCCGTAAATCCGGTAAATGACTTCCTTTAACTGGTTGTTCCCGCTGGTCTGGAAACGGACCTGTCCGTTCACAATAAATTTAATCGAAATATCCGGATGGGAAAGTGCCAGATGCTCCATCAGATCTGCCACATAGCTTCCTTCCGTCTGCGGCTGCTTTAAAAACTTGCGCCGCGCCGGTACGTTATAAAACAGATTCCTTACAAGGAACGTTGTCCCTTTCGGCGCGCCGATCTCGCTGAATTCACACTCGGCACCACCCTCGATCTGATAATGCACGCCGGTAAACTCCTCCTGCGTTTTCGTAATCAGTTCCATTTGGGATACGGCGCAGATACTCGATAATGCCTCTCCACGGAACCCCAGACTGTGAATATGCGGAAGATCCTGCGCATCCTCAATCTTGCTGGTTGCATGTCTTAAGAATGCTTTGCGGATTTCGCTCTTCTCAATTCCGCTTCCGTTATCGGTGACACGGATGAGGGAAATACCGCCCTCCTTAATCTCTACGGAAATTGCCGTTGCTCCCGCATCGATCGCATTTTCCGTAAGTTCCTTTACGACACTGCGCGGCCGTTCGACCACTTCACCTGCCGCAATCTGATCAATTGTATTCTGACTTAAAAGATGAATAACTGCCAATGCTTTCCTCCTACCAACGATTCTTCAACTTGTTCTGTAACCGGTAAATAGTATTCAATGCATCAAGTGGAGTCAGCGTCGATACATCCAGCTCCTTCAATTCATTTAAAACATCTTCATCGGTCACGGTATCAAACAGGGACATCTGGCTCAAATCCACTTCGTCATATTTAACTGCCTTGTGCTTCGTCTCCTTCTGGTCGATCGCAATGCTCTGTACCTTTTCGAGAATGTCATTGTCACAAAGCTGTGTCACAATTTCCTTGGCACGGTCAATGACCATATCCGGCACCCCGGCCAGCTTCGCCACCTGGATCCCGTAGCTCTTATCGGCACCACCTTTGACAATCTTGCGTAAGAATACAATGTCATCGCCTTTTTCCTTTACGGCAATGCAGTAATTATTGACATTGTTCATCTTTCCCTCTAACTCGGTAAGCTCATGGTAATGCGTCGCAAACAGGGTTTTTGCACCAAGCAGCTTCTTATTGCTGATATGCTCAATCACCGCCCAGGCAATACTGAGTCCGTCAAAGGTCGAGGTTCCTCTTCCGATCTCATCCAGAATCAGAAGACTGTTCGAGGTCGCATTCCGCAGAATGTTCGCCACCTCGTTCATTTCTACCATAAAGGTACTCTGCCCGCTTGCCAGATCATCCGATGCGCCGACTCTCGTAAAGATCCGGTCAGTCATGGAAATATTGGCAGAGTCCGCAGGCACAAAGCTGCCGATCTGCGCCATGAGGACAATCAACGCCACCTGCCGCATATAAGTGGATTTACCAGCCATATTCGGTCCGGTAATAATGGACACACAATATTTATTATTATCAAGGTATGTATCATTCGAAATAAACATATCGTTGGAAATCATCTGCTCGACGACCGGATGCCGTCCGGCTTTGATGTCAATGACTCCCTTTTCGTTAATCTTCGGCCGCACATAATGATTCCGCTCTGCCACATAGGACAAGGAACACAGTACGTCGAGCCTTGCAATGGCCTTGGCCGTACGCTGGATTCGGTCGATTTCTCCTGCAATGCTGTCGCGGATCTGACAGAACAGATCGTATTCCAGTCCATACAGCTTGTCCTCTGCATTCAGGATGGTATCTTCCAGCTCCTTCAGCTTCGCATTCGTATAACGCTCCGCATTCGTCAAGGTCTGCTTCCGGATATAATCCTCCGGCACCATATTCTTAAAGGAATTCGTCACTTCAAAGTAATAGCCGAATACCTTGTTATATTTTACCTTAAGATTCTTGATTCCGGTGCGTTCCCGGTCTTCCTCTTCCAGCTTGGCAAGCCAGGTCTTTCCGTCATTCTTGGCATGACGCAGACGGTCGATGTTTTCATCGAACCCGTCCCGGATAATCCCGCCTTCCTTGATGGCAAGGGGCGGTTCCTCACAGATCGCCCGTTCAATTAAGGTGCACACATCCGTAAGATCGTCGGTCTCATCCTGAATCTCCTTTAAGATGTCTGAGGAAAAATCGTTCAGCAGCACCTTGATGGACGGCAGCATTTTTAACGAGCCTGCAAATGCCAGAAGATCTCTTGGATTCGCCGTCTTGTAGCTGACCTTTCCCAAAAGACGCTCCAGGTCATAAATCGGATTCAAGTATTCCCGGATTTCATCCCGCAGCATGGCCTTTTCCGACAGCTCGGAAATACCATCGAGACGCTTTTCAATTTCACTTTTATCAATTAAAGGCTGCTCAATATACTGGCGCAGCGTTCTGGCTCCCATCGCTGTTTTCGTCTTATCCAGAACGCCAAGCAGTGAGCCTCTCTTCTGCTTTTCCCTGAGTGTTTCGGTAAGCTCCAGGTTTCTTCTTGTTGAGCTGTCAAGCAGCATATAACGGCTCGTAAGATACGGGTACAAATGGGTAAAATGGCTTAACGGAATCTTCTGCGTATTCGTCAGATACTGCATCAGCGATCCTGCCGCAATAAGTCCGGACGGGAAGTCTTCGATTCCCATGCCCTGTAAGGAAGTTACATGGAAATGCTTCAAAAGGCTCTTCCGGCAGCGGTCTTCGTCATAATAAAACGGCTCGAGGGCATATATGGCAATATTCAGCCGATCCTTCAGATCAGCAAGATCGATTCCACTTACCGTAAAGGCATCGTTGCAGATAATTTCACTCGGATGATATTTCATGATTTCATCGAGAAGCTTCTTATTGTCTTCCACTTCGGTCAGGTAATAATCGCCCGTTGTGACATCGGCAACCGAGATGCCGATTTTTCCCTGAAAATACGCAATGCTCATGAGATAATTGTTTCTCGTTTCATCCATGGACTGCGTATTTAAGTTCGTTCCTGGTGTCACGATCCGCACGACTTCACGCTTCACCAGTCCCTTCGCAAGCTTCGGATCCTCCACCTGCTCACAGATCGCCACCTTATATCCCTTGGAAACCAGACGGTTTAGGTATCCTTCCACGGCATGATAGGGCACACCGCACATCGGTGCGCGTTCTTCCAGTCCGCAGCTTTTCCCGGTAAGGGTTAATTCCAGCTCCTTTGATGCCGCAATGGCATCCTCATAGAACATTTCATAAAAATCACCCAAACGGTAAAACAGAATACAATCCGGATACTCCTTCTTCGTTTCCAGATATTTTTGCATCATTGGTGTAACTTCCATCACATCAACCATTTCCCTTTCGTTACTCTGCCGCGCAGTACTGCTCGGCTCTCTTTATTGCATCATCAATGTGTGCACAGAAATTTTCTTCTCCTACTTTTTCATAAAACCCGGACTTCTGCATCACCTTAAGCGGCTGTTCATTCACATGGGATAAAATCATATGTACCCCGTATTTGCGGCATTTACCCATAAGCTGTTCAAGGTTGTGCATTGCCGTTGCATCAATCGCATTTACGCTTCGCATACGGATAATCAGACACTGTGTATTCTCGGAAACATGAATGCCGAGAAGCTTGTCTGCCGCTGCAAAGAACATCGGTCCACTGATTTCATAGACCATCGTATGATCCGGAACAGTCCGCAATTCGATGGAATCCGGATCGTCCTCATCCTGAATGTATTTCCAGCCTTCGACCTGTGTTACATCGCTCATGCGCTTCATGAACAGAATCGCTGCTACCACAATACCAACCTCAATCGCAACAACAAGGTCAAATACCACCGTAAGGACAAAGGTCACAAGCAATACGGAAATATCACTCTTAGGCGAAGTTTTCACAAGGTAGGCAAACTCTTTAAAGCCGCACATGTTATAAGCGACCATAAACAGAATTGCCGCAATGGCCGGCATCGGAATCAATGCCGCATAAGGCATTAATACTACTAAAATCAATAATAGAACTACGGAATGCACCATCCCGGAAATCGGAGTACGTCCACCGTTTTTGACATTGGCTGCGGTTCTCGCAATTGCACCGGTTGCCGGGATTCCACCAAATAATGCAGAAGCGATATTGCCGGTTCCCTGTGCAATCAGTTCCATATTGGAACGGTGTCTGGAATTGATCATACTGTCCGAAACCACACAGGATAACAACGACTCAACTGCCGCTAAGATGGCAATGGTCAGTGCATTTCCGAACTGTGTCTGAATGAGTTTAAAATTAATCGCCGGAATCTGCAGCATCGGCGGTTTGTTTGAGATTTCATATAAGGTTCCGATCGTATTGACCTTAAGTCCAAGTCCGCTCACAAGTGCAATGCTTAAAATCACTGCAAGCAGCGATGGGGGAATGCTTCCTACAATCTTTGCTGCCTTCCCCTTCAAAACCTTAGCAAGCATCGGCCACAGAATCAG
>OGOZ01000263.1_pt1 | contig 38009 bp, 30 predicted proteins | sample 1552801 | NCBI WGS metagenome assembly OGOZ01 (sample SAMEA2580196, study PRJEB22360) | human gut metagenome | biome: human gut; feature: human-associated habitat; material: faeces | place: Denmark | collected 2008/2010 | reverse complement strand
GAAGGATGCCCAGCTGAAATATCTGCAGGCACAGATCAACCCGCATTTTTTGTTTAATACCCTGAATGCCGGAGCGCAGCTTGCCATGATGGAAGGGGCAGACCGGACATATGAGTATGTGCAGAACGTGGCTGAGTTTTTTCGGTATAATGTCAAAAAGGGAAATGAAACAGTTACAGTCCGTGAAGAAATTGAACTGGTAGACAATTATATATATATTCTGAACGTGAGATTTTCCGGAGAGATCCATTATGAAAAACAGATAGATGAGAGTGTGCTATCGGTGCGGATGCCTGCGATGATCCTGCAGCCTATTGTGGAGAACTGTGTTAACCATGGAATCCATGAAATGGAGGGAAAAGGTAAGATCCAGCTACAGGTTTACCGGAAAGAGGAGCTTGTCTGCATCAGCATCAGGGATAATGGAAAGGGGATCAATCGGGAAAGTGTTGAAAAAATTCTGAATGGAACCTATCGGAACGAAAGCAATACCGGCAGTTCCAATGGAATCGGTATGGATAATGTCATTGCCAGACTGAAGCTGTATTCGGAAATGGATGATGTGATGAGTATTTACAGCGAAGGGAAGGATATGGGAACGGAGTTTGTTATATACCTGAAGAAAAAGGAAGAGGGGGAACCTTATCATGTACAGGATCATGCTGGCTGATGATGAAGGGATCGTGATCGATTCCCTGAAATTTATTATTGAAAAAGAATTTGGGGATCTCTGTGAGATCCAGTATGCTAAAACAGGAAGAAGTGTAATTGAGCTGGCAGAAAGCTTCCGGCCGGATATCGCAGTCATGGATATCCAGATGCCCGGTATCAATGGAATTGATGCCATGAAGGAAATCAAGAAGTCAAACAGCAGTACAGTGTTTATCGTGATGTCGGCCTATGATAAGTTCGACTATGCGCAGGAGGCCATTTCACTTGGGGTTCTTGAGTATATTACGAAGCCTATGGAGAGAAAGCGGATCCTGGCTGTCCTGAAAAAAGCCATGGAGATCATTGACAGGGAAAGGGAAAAGCGGAAAAGGGAGCTGCTGGTCAAGGAAAAGCTGGAAACAGTAGTTCCTATTATTGAAAGCGGGCTGATCTCCAATATCCTTCTGCAGGAGCACTTTGAAGAGGATATAGAAAATTATAAGACGCTGCTTGGGATGGACAGTGGATATGCCTACATGGTGGCAGTTGTATGCGGGGATGAGCAGCAGGGGAATCATATGACCAATGCGGTAGGAAGCAGTGTCAGGATGCAGAATCATTATCAGGAGGTACGCACGATCCTGAAGGAATATTTTAACTGCTATGTAGGATCGGTAATGGCCAATAAGCTGGCAGTCCTGGTGCCCTATGAAAAGGAAGCCATGGATTATAATGAGCGTATCGAGCTGATCGAAAAGGCAAGGGAAGCAGTGCGGTATCTGAGAAAGCGGACAGATATCAGCTTCAGGATCGGGTTTGGAAGTGTAGGTGAAATGCGGGATATGGCAGATTCCTATACGCAGGCACTGCGGGTACTGGTAGAATCAACAGGGAGCGTTGCCCATGTGGATGATCTCCCCCTACGCTGTGAGTATGCCGGGGATTATCCTATTAAGCTGGAGAAGAGATTATTTGAAGAAATTGAGAATGGTGAAATAAATAATGCCACAGCTTCTGCAAAGAGCTTCTTTGACTGGATGATGGAAAGTGGGTCAGGGCTTATGGATATCCGGCTGAAGGTACTGGAATTTGTATTGTGGTCAGAACACATTGCCTATGAAAAAGGAGGTATGACCTATCAGCTGGATGTCAGAAGTGATTATCTGCCGGGGATCATGAGTATGGAGGATCCGGAGAGACTGCGGCTCTGGTTTACGGATAAGATAGCAGAGGCCTGCAGAAATATCCAGAGTAAACGGTCAGAGAAATCCGGAAGTGTGATCGAAGAGGCCATGCGTTATATCAGGGAGAACTACAACAGGGATATTTCCCTTGATGAGGTATCAAGGGAGGTAAATATCAGTCCTTATTATTTCAGCAAGCTTTTTAAGGACAGTACAGAGCAGAATTTTATTGAATATCTGACTAATCTGAGGATGGATAAGGCCAAGGAGCTTTTGCTTACGACAGATAGCTCCATGAAGGAGATCTGTTCTATGGTGGGCTATGCTGATCCTAATTATTTCAGCAGAACTTTTAAGAAAAATATAGGGGTAACACCAACAGAATATAAGGAAAATAAGGGGGATACCGTAGGATGAAAAAGCATATCGGCAGCTTTCTTTTGATGTTCATACTGCTGATCACTATGGCAGGCTGTGGCAGTATGGAAAAGGAAATGACGGAGGGAGAAAAGGATAAGGAGGACAAGATCCAGATAGGACTGTGCTTTGATTCCTTCGTGATTGAAAGGTGGCAGAGAGACAGGGATATTTTCGTATCTATGGCCAAGGAGCTTGGAGCGGAGGTAAATGTCCAGAATGCCAATGGAGATATTGAACAGCAGAGAAAACAGATCGATTACTTTATTGATAAGGGAATGGATGTGATTGCGATTATCTGTATTGATTCCAATACGCAGAGCGACTGTGTAAAGAAGGCGAAGGATGCCGGCATCAAGGTGATCGCCTATGACAGACTGATCCGGAATGCAGATGTGGATCTGTATATTTCCTTTGATAATGAGATGGTCGGTAACATGATGGGAGAAGCTCTTGTGGAAAAGGGAATCGATGGCGGCAAGGTGCTGATGCTTGGCGGATCAGCGACGGATAGTAATGTACCTCTTGTAGAAGAAGGATTCCGGAAGGTCATGGAGGCACACAATGTGACGATTCTGGATTCCATGCACGCAGAAGGATGGAAGGCGGAGCTGGCATCAGCATATCTGGATGATCATATGGGACTTGTGACGGAAACAGATGCCATTATGTGCGGGAATGATGATCTGGCAAGCAAGGTAGTACACAATCTTAAGGAAAAACGGATGGCAGGTGATATTCTTGTGGTAGGACAGGATGCGGATCTGGAGGCCTGCCAGCGTATAGTGGAAGGAACCCAGGTCATGACAGTATACAAGCCGGTAGAAAAGCTTGCCCAGAAGGCAGCAGAATGTGCAGTGAAGCTGGCAAAAGGAGAAGAACTGGAGGGAACCGTGTCAATGAATGACGGAACCTATGAGATCCCCTATATCGGACTGGAGCCGATCAGTGTGAATGAGGATAATATGAATGAGGTGATTATAGGGAGCGGTTTTCATCTGAAGGAGGATGTCTATTTAAATGTACCGGGGAAAATGCCGGAATAAAAGGAAAGATATGCGGTGACGGTAAAAACAGAACAGGATTAAATTGGGAAAAGGACTGTGATGAGCACAAAAAAATGCTAGCACAGTCTTTTTTGGTATTCCGAAGGAATCAAAAAAATACAGAAAGTCATAATTTTGTCCTGCTTCTTCTATGGTATGATTCAACTGTAAACAAAATCTACAAAGTAATAGGGAGGTAAAATTTTATGAAGAAAAAAATACTGAGCGTACTGCTTACCACAGCAATGGTAGCTTCCATGCTGGTAGGATGCGGATCATCACAGGGGGCAGCAGAAAGTACGAGTACAAGCACAAGCACAGATACGCAGGAGGCAGCATCGGCAGAGGATGCATCATCTGAGACCACTGATGCGGCAGCAGACACAGCAGCCGGCAGCGGAAAAGTTGGTGTGGCAATGCCTACCAAGGATCTTCAGAGATGGAATCAGGATGGCTCCAATATGGAAACCCAGCTGAAGGAAGCCGGATATGAGGTAGATCTCCAGTATGCATCAAATGATATTCCGACCCAGGTATCTCAGATCGAGAACATGATCAACTCAGGCTGTGAGCTTCTGGTAATCGCTTCTATCGATGGCGATTCCCTTGGAACTGTTCTTGAGCAGGCAAAGGAAAAGAATATCCCGGTTATCGCTTATGACCGTCTGATCATGAACTCTGATGCTGTTACATATTATGCTACATTTGATAACTACATGGTAGGAACCAAGCAGGGCGAATACATCAAGGAAAAGCTTGATCTTGACAACGCAGACGGTCCCTTCAATATTGAGCTTGTAACAGGTGATCCTGGTGATAACAATGCAAGATTCTTCTTCGGTGGTGCTATGGATGTACTTCAGCCTTACATCGATGCAGGAAAGCTCGTTGTTAAGTCCGGCCAGACAGATTTCGAAACAGTTGCAACAGCAAACTGGTCAACAGAAACAGCACAGTCCAGAATGGATGCTATCATTTCAGCAAACTATGCAGATGGAACCAAGCTTGATGCAGTTCTCTGCTCCAATGACTCTACAGCACTTGGTGTTACCAATTCACTGGAAGCAAACTACACAGGCGAGTGGCCGATCATTACCGGTCAGGACTGTGATATCGCAAACGTAAAGAATATGATCGCCGGCAAACAGTCTATGTCTATCTTCAAGGATACACGTACACTGGCATCCAAGGTAGTAGAAATGGTAGATGCAGTTATGAAGGGTGGAGAAGCACCTGTTAACGATACAGAAACTTATGATAACGGTACCGGTGTGATTCCTTCTTACCTGTGTGAGCCTGTGTTCGCAGATGCAAGCAATTACAAGGAGCTGCTTGTTGATTCCGGATACTACACAGAGTCTGATCTACAGTAAAATAGCTGGCAGAATGATCATGGCAGGTGGGTTCTTGCCCCCCTGCCAGTTTTGTATCGGAGAATGGAGGGAGCTGCCGAAGACAGATTCCCCGGAGAAGGTATTTTAGTTTTATAAATTGATTAGATCATGCGGAAACAGTAAGACTTGGGAGGGATACAGTTGGCAAAAATATTACTGGAAATGAAAAATATTACCAAGACATTCCCTGGCGTAAAAGCGCTTGATAATGTAAATCTGCAAGTGGAGGAAGGGGAGATCCATGCACTGGTAGGAGAAAATGGTGCTGGAAAATCCACACTTATGAATGTACTGAGTGGTATATACCCTTATGGAACCTATGAAGGGGATATTATTTACGATGGTGAGGTCTGTAAATTCAATGCCATTAAGGACAGTGAGGAAAAGGGGATTGTTATTATACATCAGGAGCTGGCCCTGATTCCTTATATGACAATTGGGGAAAATATGTTCCTCGGAAATGAACGGGGACATAAATATAAAATTAACTGGAATGAGACAAATGCACGGGCGGCAGAACTGCTTAAGACAGTAGGACTCCGTGAAAGCCCGCAGACATTGATCAAGGATATCGGAGTAGGAAAGCAGCAGCTGGTAGAAATTGCAAAGGCACTGGCCAAGAATGCAAAGCTGCTGATTCTGGATGAGCCTACTGCATCTTTAAATGAGACAGATTCCAAGGCACTTCTGGATCTGATGCTTCAGCTGAAGGAGCAGGGAATGACGTCCATCATCATTTCCCATAAGCTGAATGAGGTTTCTTATGTGGCTGACAAGATCACAGTGATCAGGGACGGTTCCACGATAGAAACACTGGATAAGAGGGTGGATAAGATCTCAGAGGGACGGATCATTAAGGGAATGGTAGGACGTGAGATCTCCGACCGCTTCCCGAAGAGAGAGCCGCATATTGGTGATATCCGGATGGAGGTAAAGCACTGGAATGTATATCATCCGCTGTATTCAGAACGGAAGGTGGTGGATGATGTCAGCCTCAATGTGAGAAGGGGAGAGGTTGTAGGAATCTCAGGACTGATGGGCGCAGGAAGAACAGAGCTTGCCATGAGTCTGTTTGGAAAGAGCTATGGAGATAACATCAGCGGAGAATTATATATCAATGGAAAGGAAGTCCATCTGAACAACGTACAGGAAGCGATCAGGAACAGGCTCGCCTATGTTACGGAGGACAGAAAGGGAAATGGACTGATCCTGAGCAATCCGATCAAGATCAATACTACACTTTCCAATCTGGATGCGGTCAGCAGCCATACTGTGATCGATAAGGATAAAGAATATAATGTGGCAGTTGACTACAAAGAAAAACTGAAAACAAAATGTCCGACGGTAGAACAGAATGTTGGAAACCTGAGCGGCGGCAATCAGCAGAAAGTACTTCTTGCAAAATGGATGTTTGCAGATCCTGATATTCTGATACTGGATGAACCGACAAGAGGAATTGACGTTGGTGCAAAATATGAGATCTATTGCATCATCAATCAACTGGTGGCAGAAGGAAAATCTGTCATCATGATTTCTTCAGAGCTTCCGGAGATTCTGGGCATGTGCGACAGGATCTATATTATGAATGAAGGGAAAATAGTTGGAGAGCTGGCGGGAAGTGAGGCAACACAGGAACTGATCATGTCTCATATTCTTGGCACAGCAGGAAAGGAGCAGACAGCATGAGTAAAATAAAATCTGTGGATTTTGTTAAAAAATATACAATGATAATCGTACTGATCATAGTAACAGCATTTTTTGCCTGGAGAACAGGAGGAGCGATCCTGCTGCCAATGAATGTCAGCAGTCTGATCTCCCAGAATGCCTATGTATTTATCCTGGCAACAGGTATGCTGCTCTGCATCCTGACAGGTGGCAACATTGATCTTTCCGTTGGTTCCGTTGTCTGCTTCGTCGGTGCGATCGGTGCCATGCTGATGGTAAATATGAAGATGAATATGTGGCTGGCTATCCTGGTCATGTTTGCAGTAGGAACACTGATCGGTGCATTTCAGGGCTTCTGGATCGCCTATGTCAGGATCCCTCCCTTTATTGTAACACTGGCCGGCATGCTTGCCTTCCGTGGCTTAAGCAATGTTGTACTGGATGGTATGACGGTATCCATTAAGGATTGTACAACCTTTGTAAATCTGTTTGGCGGCGGTGCTGACTGCTACATACCGGATTTCTTCGGAAATGGTTCTCTGAATATGACCTGTATTTTTGCCGGTGTCCTGGCAGCAGCGATCTACATTTCCATCCAGATTAAGGAAAGAATGGATAAGGTAAAGAAGGGCTATGAGGTAGAAGGTCTTATTACTGCTATTATGAAAATGGTGATCATCACAGCTGTCATCCTTGCTTTTACCTACAGACTGGCACAGCATAAGGGTATCCCGAGCGTCCTGATCTGGGTGCTGATCGTTATCATGGTGTATGGTTATATTACCTCCAATACAACAGTAGGACGTTACTTCTATGCAGTGGGAGGAAACGAGAAGGCAACAAAGCTTTCCGGTATCAATACAAATAAGGTTTATTTCCTGGCATATATGAACATGGGGTTTTTGGCAGCTCTTGCCGGAATGGTAACAATCGCACGTATGACATCCGCACAGCCCACTTATGGACAGAACTATGAAATGGATGCGATCGGCTCCTGCTTTATCGGCGGTGCTTCTGCATACGGCGGAACAGGAACAGTTCCCGGTGTTATTGTTGGTGCGGTGCTGATGGGTGTGATCAACCTTGGTATGTCCCTGATGGGTGTAGACCAGAATATGCAGAAGGTAGTAAAAGGTCTTGTACTTCTGGCAGCAGTTATTTTCGATGTAGTATCCAAACGTGGTGGAAAATTAATTGCCAAAAATTAATTTCTGCATATCTAATCAAAGAGGGCCGGGTGCATATGCACTTTATGGCCCTTTTTGGATATGAAAGCGGTGCCGATATTGCCGGCATATTTACAGGAGGAAGTAATTGTGAAGAAAAGAGAAAAAAAGGAAAAGAAAATAAGGAGAACGGGGAAAAAGCAGGGGATCGGACTGGAAATGAAGATCATGCTGCTGATCCTTCTGTTTGCAGCTGCAGCCTTTGGCTGTATTTTTATCCTGGTAAATAGGCTGCAGTCAATAACTAATGTCAGCAATGAGATCGTAACAAAACAGGTGACAGAGCAGGAGCAGATATCCGGACTTTCCAGAGAATTTACCTATATTAACGGGCAGGTACTGACGCATGTCATGACGACCAATAATGTGACCATGGAGGAGCTGAAGGCAAAGATCCTGGCAGAAATGGATCAGATGGATACACAGATGGATGCATTTTCAAAATGTCTTTCTGAAAATGACCAGAGAAGGAATGCCTTCCAGTCCGCATACAATGAGTATGCGAAATACAGGAGAACAGTAGAAAGTCTGCTGGAAACCAGTGCGGTGAACAAGACGCAGGCATATGTATCGGCCACCTCCAATCTGCCGATGTTTAACGAGAGTATAGAAGCCTGCATGGATGAAATGCTTGAGATCACGGAGACACAGATGGATATTGCCCATGCGGGCATGGAAGAGAGGGCAGAAAGTGTACCCGGAATTGTTGCGGTGGCGTCACTGATCCTTGCCCTGACAATGCTGCTGATCATGATCGGGATCAAGCTCTGGGTGATCAATCCTGTAAAGGGCGCTACAAAGCAGGTAGATGAGCTGGTGGAAGGGATCCGGAATAATGAAGGGGATATCACCAGACGGATCCGGGTAAGGTCACGGGATGAAATCGGCAGACTTTCCATGGCGATCAATGATCTGGTTTCCCAGATGCAGGAAATTATCGAAGCACTCCAAAACGGATGCAGAAGGATGCAGGAGACACAGACAGGTATTTCCGCATGCGTGGAAAAGGTAAATGAAAGTGCGGCGAACACGACACAGAATCTGACAAGGCTTTCCGGAGGAATGGAAAAGGTATCCGGAGCCGTACAGGAGGTAAAGGAGGATACGCTGCTTCTTGGACAGACTGTGGAGGGAATGAAGCAGGTTGCAGAAGAAGGCAGCAGCTATGCGGCCGGTATTAAGGGAAAAGCAGGGGAAATGAAGGAGGTGGCTCTGGCAAGTAAGAAAGAGGCCACTAGTATGCTTTCCGAGATCAATACGGCGGTGAACAGCTCGATCGAAAGCAGTCAGCAGATCCATAAAATAACCAAGCTGACAGGGGATATCCTCGGGATCGCCGGCACAACAAATCTGCTGGCACTGAATGCATCCATAGAGGCAGCAAGGGCAGGAGAGGCAGGAAAGGGATTTGCTGTTGTAGCAGAAGAGATCAGAAACCTGGCGGACAGTTCAAGAGAATCGGCAAACCATATCAAGGAGATCAGTGACAGGGTAGTAGAGAGTGTACAGGAGCTTTCCGAAAATGCAACAAGGCTGCTTACCTTTGTCAATACAAAGGTGCTTGCCGATTATGATACACTGGAGAATACAGGGAAAAATTATCATGAAGCAGCAGATCATGTAGATGAAATGATGGCAGATGTAAGAGAGCAGATCGGCAGGATACAGGAAAGTCTGCAGCATGTCAATACAGCAAATGACAGTATAGAAAAGACCGTAAATGACAGTAACGGGATGCTTTCTGTGGTTCGGGAAAATAATCACGGAATGGAAGAAGAAATGCAGGAAATTTCTTCTTCCATTGAAGATATGTCAGGAGTAGTGGATCAGCTTCAGGACAGTATCCGGTGCTTTAAATGATCTCTGTGAATAGGGAGGCGCCGGTCACAGTCATGATACCGGCGCTTACCTCCCACACATTCGATATAAGTTCAATTGTCAAGGAAAGCCACCTCCCGCAGAATGAGAAACGAATTAAACGAATTAAATTATAATATTTGCAACTAGTCAGGGATAAGTCTATAAATTATAGCTTTAAATTTAAAATAGATGTATATAATGAATGAACGACAGTAGGACTCTCTTTTATTAACCAGTATCAACAATGTAGAGAGTTTTATAGTATATTTATATGAAAGATTAATAATATGTGATTTTATCCAATGGTAACTGTTTTTTGCACTAGTTCTGTTGATGAGTGTAATTTATGAAGAAAATTTAGAAATCCGGTAGATATTTTGTTCAACGATATATTTGATAGTATTTTATAACTAGTAAAGGTCATGTCTAACAAATTTGACAAAACAGAATGTTTTGCTATAATAGAAACATAAAGAGGTACTACCGATAGACGGTTAGTCCAGACAATATTTGATGAAAAATAATCGCCTAGTTGTCGAGACCGAGGCGATTATTTTTGTGATTTATTCCAGGGCTATACCTTTGTGCCACTGTCGGAACTGATTTACAGGGATCATTACCATCTGGATCATGAGGGAAGGCAGATTAAGGATTAGAAAGACGGTTGAGAATAGAAATTCAAAATGGACATTTTTGTATTGTGGCATGATATGTTGATTGCGTTACAACATAAGATATTGCAATATGTATCTTCTATTATGCAATAGAGACAAGAAGGAAATCTTTGTAAAATGGAGGAGAGCACATGAATTGTAAATTAACAGTCAACACCGGCAAAGTGATCAGTAAAATTGATAAGCGGATATATGGTTCGTTTATCGAGCATCTTGGACGGGCGGTTTATGGAGGAATTTATGAGCCTGCACATCCAACCGCAGACAAGGACGGATTTCGTGAGGATGTGAAAGAACTGATCCGGGATATGCAGGTACCGATTATTCGTTATCCGGGGGGAAACTTTGTGTCAGGATATAACTGGGAGGATGGAACCGGTGATAAATCGAAGCGTCCGAAACGAATGGAACTTGCATGGCAGACCATTGAGACCAATCAGGTAGGAATTGATGATTTTCAGGAATGGGCCAGACAGACAGGAACGGATATTATGATGGCGGTAAACCTTGGAACCAGAGGGCCGGAGGAGGCAAGAAACCTGGTGGAGTATTGCAACAGTACAACACCGACCTATTATGCGGATATGCGTCGTAAGAACGGATTTGAGGAACCGTTTGGAATTAAACTGTGGTGTCTTGGCAATGAAATGGACGGCCCCTGGCAGATCTGTTCCAAAACGCCGCAGGAATATGCAAGAATTGCCTGTGAAACCGCAAAGGTGATGAGGTGGGTGGATGACAGTATTGAATTAGTTGCCTGCGGAAGCTCTTATAAAGATATGCCGACATTCGGTATCTGGGAAGAAACGGTACTGAGAGAATGCTACGAGCATATTGATTATCTGTCTCTTCATAACTATTACGGAAACAGGGAGAATGATACGGAAGATTATCTGGCAAGTTCCCTTGACATGGATGTATTTATTAAGAGTGTTACGGCTATTTGTGACAAGATTAAAGAGGAGAAGAAGTCGGATAAGCAGATCAATCTTTCCTTTGATGAATGGAATGTATGGTTCCATTCCAATGAGCAGGATAAGCAGATTCCGAAGTGGTCTGTTGCCCCGCATCAGCTGGAGGATATATATAATCTTGAGGATGCGCTTGTTGTAGGAACCCTCCTCATTACGTTACTGAAAAACAGTGATCGTGTGAAGATTGCCTGCCTGGCACAGCTTGTCAATGTAATTGCACCGATTATGACGGAAGAGAACGGTAAGGTATGGAAGCAGACCATTTTTTATCCATATTATCATGCACTTCGTTATGGACAGGGTACAGCCCTTGACATTTCCTGTGAATGTGAGAGTTACAGTACAGACAAGCATAGCAATATTCCTTATGTAGAGTCCATTGCAACAATAGACGAAGAGGGAACCGGACTTACGGTATTTGCCGTAAACCGCAGCCTTACGGATTCCTGTCCGTTAAAGCTGGCATTTGATAGGCCGTTCAAATTTTTAGAGCATCTTGTTGTAACCGGAGAGGATGTGAATATTGTCAACAGTGCAGAAGAGGAGAGGATTACCGAAGCAAGGATTGACGATGGGGATCATTTGTCACTTCCGCCTCTTTCATGGAATGTGATCCGGTTTAAACTGTAATTTCTAAAAATATTTTATACAGCACAACCGCCGTTTTGCTGTTATGGACCGGACAGATATAATTGAGATGGGAATAAAATTGTCGGTAAAATTATTATAAAAACAGTTTACCGCAGGTAAAAATGAAGTTATAATGAACATGCGCAAGACCTGTCCATATGTAAAGGACTGTGAAGGTGTAGGATGCAGGACGAAGTAGAAGCGGAAAAGGAACTATGTAAGCATGACAATTTATATCTGTGACGATTCCAAAAGTGACCTGCTGCGGTTGAATCATCATCTGCAGGAGTATCTGTCACATCTGGATCAGAAGATTGCGATAGAAGCTTTTCAGTCCGGAGAAGAGCTTCTTCGGCGATATGAGGAAACGATTGAGAAGCCATCCCTTATTTTTCTGGATATCTATATGGATGATCCGGATGGCATGAGTGTGGCGCATACGCTTCGTAAGGAGCATTATGAAGGCGGTCTCATCTTTACGACAAGCTCGATGGAGCATGCCATGGACAGCTATAATGTGGATGCCCTGTATTATCTGCAAAAGCCTTATAACCATGAGGACTTTATGAATGCGATCCACCGCTGCACATCGATCTTTGAAGGAACCTCGAAGCTGTACCGGGTAAACGTGCAGGGAAAGGAGTTACAGATTCCACTCAGGGATATTCTGTACTTTGAAACGGGCCGTCATGTGACGCTGATCCATACGCTCACCGATACGATTTCCATAACGAAGGTGTTGTCCGAAGTCTGTGAAGATTTTGAACAGAATCCGGAGTTCATCAGAGTGGGACGCAGTTACCTCATTAACCGCCTGTATGTCCGCAATGTGGATCAGACAGAGGTTGAAATGATGGATTCGGCGGTGATTCCGATTCCGGTCCGGCTGCAAAAGGAAATCCGGCAGCAGTTTAAGGAAGACAGGTTTTCAAAGATGTAACAACACGTTCCCATAAATCCAGAGTATCCTGAAAAAGAGCTGCGATGGTATCCTTCTGGTGCGCTCTGGATGCCATTTCCAACTGATAAAATTTCTCTCCAAGCTCCATATGCCCGATCCCCCGGGACTCTCCCTTTAACTGGTGAGTCAGGTTGGTGAAGGTTTCAAAATGGCTGTCTTCGGAGAGATTCTTTTTGCACGTAAGCAATAAATCCCTTTTGTCCTCGTATTCCTCGATAAAGCATTTCAGTACTTCCAGATAAAAGCTCCAGTCATCACTGGCATAGGACAGCCCCTTTGCTACATCGATTCCCATGCGGGAAAGCTGCTCTTTAAGAAGCGTATCACTTGCCACAGGAATTGACGGGATGGCTGCCTTATCAGAGAGACTGGTATTTCCTTCGGAATAATTGTCGGCAAACCAGATCAGATTTTGGGGAAGATATTGATAAATGATCGCTTCCAGCTGCTTTCCTTCGACCGGTTTTTCGAGAAAATCATCAAATCCCTCCTTAAGATAAAAATCCCGTGCATCCGGATAGGCATTGGCGGTAACAGCAATGACCTTGCTGTCGGTACAAAGATGTCCACTCCGCTTTTTCATAATATGAAGTGTTTCAATACCATCAAGCTCCGGCATGAGATGATCCATAAAAATGAGGTCAAAATGTTGGGTCGCGATAGTGCTTAAGCATTCCTTACCGCTTTCTGCAAAGGTAACCTGTACCTTCAGGTATTTTAGGAGCCCCTGGAAAACGAAGCGGTTCATCTGATTATCATCGACAACCAGAATCTTTGCTTCCGGAGCCGTAAAACGTGGCGTGACAGGGAGAGGCGTTTCATTGTCCTCTTCTGAAACACTGGAAAAAGGTCCGAGCTCTGTGGCATCTGCAATCTGCTGGACCAGCTCGAAGGAAAAAATCGATCCTACTCCGTATTCACTGTCAATCATTAACTGGCTTCCCATTTGCTGTAATAACTGACTGGCAATCGAAAGACCGAGACCTGCACCCTCGATATTCCGGTTACGCTTTTCATCCACACGACAGAAAGCATTAGTGAGGTGAGCAATATCCTCCTTACGGATTCCGATACCGGAATCCTCGACCGATACGGTAATGGATACGGAATCTCCGAGACGCTCCTTCTGGGAAACGCATAAGCGGACATATCCTTCGTTGGTATATTTCACCGCATTGGTCAGCAGATTAAAGAGAATCTGCTGGAATTTCAGATCGTCACCGATCAGCTTTACGGGAAGATGCTCATCAATAAAGACCTCCAGCCGGAGATTTTTGTTGTTGGTCTGCAGCCGGATGACATCCAGGGCATTGCTTAACAGCTTACCCGTTTCGTAAGTGACAAGCTGGAGCTTCTGGTTTCCCTGCTCCATGCGGGAATAATCAAGGATGTTGTTCACAAGGGATAACAGGAGGTTGCCGGATTTCTTGATATTTCCGGCATATACACGGATCTGCGGTTCGCTGGATTCGCGCATAATCATCTCATTCATACCTAACACGGCATGAATCGGGGTGCGGATTTCATGGGACATATTGGCAATAAAGGTACTTTTGGCGAGGTTTGCTTCTTCTGCCTTGCGCGCCATTTCGTTCAGCTCCTGAATATGGAGCTGCTGGTTGGTGTCATCGGTTATTTCGATAAGGTACCCTTGGATGTGGCTTCGTTTTCCCATGGTAAAATAACTGAGCCGGCATTTGAGAATGCGGTCATTTCTGGTATAATAACGGGTTTTACCGGTATTGGGACCAAAATGGGCTACCCAGTTGTCAAATTCCTCATAAAGAAATTCCTCTTTTGGGGGAATCTTATGATCCATCAGAAGACGTTCCAGCTCCGGAAAATATTTCCGGGCCACCTCATTGCTTCCGATATATTTTGCATGATGACTGAAGGAAATATATCCGTATTCGCGGCGTTCTTCACGGATGTGATCTGCATTGATGGACAGATCATACAGATTCGTCCTGCGGAACAGCACAAATAAAAGCGCCATATTCAGCACATAAGCAAAGGGAAGAAGCTGGATTTCACATACGGTAAAGCTTTCAATGGCGTAGACCGCCATACAGAACAGCTCCGTAGCCAGAAGGAAAAAGGTATTGATATAAGAGACCTTATTTTTATTTCGGAACGCGTAGACCATAACGCCGAGATCAATGACTGCATAGACCACAATCAGGCAGGTGTAAAGAATATGAGCCGGGCCATTCTGCGTAACGAGGAAGGTGACACCGTGACGCCGGACAATGGAAACGCTGCTGTAATAAATGGTACTGTAGCCGCCGGTATAAGCGAGCCCCAGAACCACAAATCCGCCGATGGACATGGCGGTGATCATCCATGCAGGAATCCTGATCCGGCAAAACTGGGCAACGGCAAGGAATATAAATAAGGTAAGGAAGGTTCCGTCCAGATAGGCGATCCGGTTTGCAAGAAGGGCCTCCTCCAGATTGTGTGACATGGCAAGCTGCCAGTAACCAAAGTTTACAACTGCGGTAGTCATGGTAGAAAGTACGTGATAATTACCGCGATACTGGCTGGTTGCGGCGAGAGTCAGAATTAACAACAAAACAGAGAATGCAAAGGCTGCAAAATACAAAGCGACCATGAAAAAGTTCCCCCTCATTTTCCTGCATATATGCCCATCATAACACAAAAAACACAAAAAGGGAGTAATCGTACTCCCTTTTTGTGTATGTTGCAATGCATCCAGAGAAGCTGCCAGTGGCAGGTTCGGTTGGTGGTTTACAGAAGGACTGTGAAATTACATTGCATCAACAACTGCATCAAGAACATCCAGTAAGGAAAGCATAGCGTCATTTAATACCTCTGCATCTTCCTCGGTAATGGTATCTTGGGAAATTTCACCCATCTGAGTCATAATATCCTGTGTTTCGTTAAGAGCTGCTTCAATGTCATCATTCTGTTCTACTTCATCGGACATATAAGCATCGGATACGGTGGTGTATACTTCGGATAAGGTAGCGTAGTTTTCCTGTAAAGCAGCGAAGGTTTCATCAGAGCATCCTTCGGAAGCTGCTTCAGATGCGTCACCTGCCTCAGACATTCCATCAACAACTAAGGATAAAGCATCTAAGATGTCGAGCATTGCGGAATTCAGTGTTTCAGCATCTGCTTCGGTAATGGTATCCTGAGAGATTTCACCCATCTCATTGATCACATCTGCAGCCTGATTCATGATATCTTCGATGGAAGCATCAGCTTCGATTTCATCACTTTCATACAGATCCTTAACGGCATTGTAAGCTTCTACCATGCTTGCGTAATTGTCCTGTAAAGCAGAGAAAGTTTCATCAGAACACATCTCACCATCTGCGGAAGCATCAGCGGAATCTTCTGCAACATCTTCTGTTGCTACATCGGTAGTGGTTTCCTCAGAACCGCCGCCACATGCGGTAAGCATGGACATTACCATAGCTCCTGTTAATAATACTGCTAATAATTTCTTTTTCATAATAAAATCTCCTTTTCTATTCAATCGCCGCTCCTTACGGCACTTTTTGTATTCTACCTGTGGGAATTTTAAAAAGCAATGCTATCTGCCAAATTGTATTTAAAAGTGCCAAATTGTAGATGCCCGAATAGATATCGACAATTTCCGGAGCGCTTTTTTATAGTTTCCCAATGACTGCTATGCTATAAAAATCATAGAAGAGGAGAGAACTTTATGAAAAAGACTTATGTAACAGACATGACGGAAGGAAAGCCTCTTGGATTGCTTGTATCCTTTATGCTTCCTTTATTAATCGGAAATATTTTTCAGCAGCTATATAATATGGTAGATTCCATTATTGTAGGACAGTATGTCGGTGCGGATGCGCTTGCGGCTGTTGGAGCAACCGGTTCCTTGAATTTCCTGATCTTTTCCCTGTGTGGCGGTATGGCGAATGGTACCGGTGTTGTTATTTCCCAGCATTTTGGCGCGGGCAAAAATGACCAGGTAAAGAATACCATTATCAATGCAGCCTATATTATGCTGTTCTGTGCAGTCCTGATGGGAGGCATCGGTGTGATTTTTGCAAGAAAGATTCTGATCTTTTTAAATACACCGGATAACATTCTGGACAGCTCCACCTTATACATGACCATCATCTGCTGCGGAATTCTCGGCGTGAGCCTTTATAATGCGGTATCCGCGATTCTGCGTGCCGTGGGAGACTCCAAGACACCGTTGTATTTCCTTATGGTATCGAGTGTGATTAATATTGTACTGGATTTACTGTTTATCCGTGGCTTTTCCTGGGGTGTGGCAGGTGCTGCATTTGCGACTATTATTGCCCAGTTCGTATCGGGTGTCGGAAGCCTCGTTTTCGCACTTGTGAAGAATCCGTTCTTTAAGATTGAGAAGGAATACCGTTCCCTGAACCGTGGCATTATCTGGCAGTGTATCCGCATGGGAGTGCCGCTGGCCTTCCAGAGCTCTCTGATTGCGATTTCCTGTGTGGCACTGCAGAGCGTTGTCAATACCTTTGGATCGGTTGTAGTTGCGGCCTTTACCGCAACGAGCCGGATCGAACAGCTCGTGCAGCAGCCTTATAACTCCCTTGGTATGTCGGTTTCCACCTATACCGGTCAGAACATTGGTGCCGGACAGCTGGAGCGTGTGAAAAAGGGATACCGGATTGCGTTCCTGTTAATGGCACTCTTTTCCTTTACGATGCTTCCGCTCGCACAGTTTTTTGGAAATCCGATCATGCGCCTCTTTGTCAGTGAACCGGAGGTTATTGAAATGGGTGCTCATGCGTTAAAGCTTACAAGCTGGTTTTATCTGCCGCTTGGCATGATTTATATTACGAGAGGATTGTTAAACGGAGCCGGAGATGCAACCTTCGCCTTTATGAACGGTATCATCGAGATGCTGGGAAGAATCTGCTTTGCAAAGCCGTTAACCCTGATCCCGCAGGTCGGAGTCTGGGGCGTATGGCTGGCAACCGCCTTTACCTGGACGCTGACCGGAGTAATTACATTCCTGCGGTATTTGCAGGGAAAATGGAAAAAGCATGTTATTCCGAAGGAAGTGAAGCAGGAAGAACTTGCCAAGGCCTGATCGGAGGATCGGTTAAGTCTGAAATAACATAATGAATATCAGGAAGGGGATCGCTTAGGGCGGTCCTCTTATTTTATAGGGAATTCGCTTAGAATTGATCTCTTTAATATAATAGGAAAACAATTCTGTACAATCCTCTTTCAAATCGTTATATTAATAAGTAGAAAGGTAACAAGGAGCTGCAAGCTATGAAAACAATCGTAATGGGAATTGTTGCCCATGTGGATGCAGGAAAAACCACACTGTCAGAAGCCATGCTGTATGAAAGTGGTGTGATCCGCAGCATAGGGCGTGTAGATAAAGGAAATACCTATCTGGAACGGGACGAGCAGGAGAGAGAGCGTGGAATTACGATCTTCTCTAAACAGGCGGTTCTGCCGGTTCATGAGGACAAACTGATCCTGTTAGATACGCCGGGACATGTGGATTTTTCCGCAGAAGCCGAACGTACCCTGCAGGTATTGGATCTGGCGGTTTTGGTGGTAAGTGCAGCGGATGGAGTGCAGGGGCACACGATGACGCTGTGGAAACTGCTTTCCCGGTATCATATTCCGGTATTTCTGTTCATAAATAAACAGGACCAGCCGGGAGTGGATGTGGATGCGGTATTTCAGGAGCTGCAGGAGCGTCTGTCTGGGGAATGCGTGGATTTCCGGCTGCCGCATGGGGAGGCCTTTATGGAAAGTGTTGCCATGTGCGGTGAGGAAGCAATGGAGCAGTATCTTCAGACCGGTGAGGTTTCGAGGGAGAAAATCGCGCGTCTGATCCGGGAGAGAAAGCTGTTTCCCTGTTTCTTTGGATCTGCACTGAAAATGAAGGGCGTGCAGGAGCTTCTTGAAGGGATTGACACTTATGGAGAGCCGGTGGATTACCATACGGAATTCGGGGCGAGAGTCTATAAGATTACACGGGATCCGCAGGGAAACCGCCTGACCCATATGAAAATCACGGGCGGACAGCTCCCTGTTAAGACAGTAATCACCGGAAAGAACCGGCAGCAGGAGGAATGGCAGGAAAAGGTCAACCAGATCCGCTGCTACAACGGAGAAAAGTTCGAGCTTGCAGACTGTGTGCAGGCGGGAACGATCTGTACGGTGACCGGACTTTCGCAGACGTATATCGGGCAGGGACTTGGTGTGGAAACGGAGCAGACACATCCCTTACTGGAACCGGTAATGAGCTACCGGGTTCTGCCGGAACAGGAAAATCAGATGAATACCGTCATCGAAAAACTGCATCTGTTAGAGGAAGAGGATCCCCTGTTACAGGTGAAATGGAATCCGCATACGAAAGAACTGACGGCGCATGTCATGGGGCCGGTACAGATCGAAATTCTGGAACGGATTATGAAGGAACGATATGACATTGCTGTCACTTTTGAAAGGGGAAGGATTCTTTATAAAGAAACTATGGCAGAGAATGCACAGCCGGTAGAGGGAGTCGGGCATTATGAGCCATTGCGTCATTATGCAGAGGTGCATCTGCTTTTGCAGCCCGGAGAGCCGGGAAGCGGATTTGTCTGTGATACCGACTGCAGTGAAGATGAACTGGAACGGAACTGGCAGAGACTGGTGCTTACCCACCTTATGGAAAAGGAATACCGAGGTGTTCTGCTCGGGGCACCTGTTACGGATATTCATGTTACGTTAAAGAGCGGCAGGGCGCATCAGAAGCATACCGAGGGAGGCGATTTCCGGCAGGCAACCTACCGGGCTGTCCGTCAGGGACTGATGCAGGCAGACTGTCAGATCTTAGAGCCGTTTATGGAATTCCGGCTGGAGCTTCCGGAGGAATATGTGGGGCGGGCCATGACGGATCTGTCGAATGCCGGAGCAGTCTTTTATAATGAAGTGGAGCGCATCGGTTACAGTGTATTGAAGGGACGGGCTCCGATGGAAACGGTCGGGGACTACGGACAGATGGTGATTTCTTATACCAGAGGTCAGGGGATCTGGTCGATGTCATTTGACGGATATGGCCCCTGTCACAATCCTGAGGAGGTTATCGGGCAGCGTGGCTATGATCCGGAGCGGGATGTGTATAATACGGCAGATTCCGTATTCTGTGCGCATGGAGCAGGCTTTGTCGTGCCGTGGTATGAGGTGCCGGAATACATGCATCTTCCGAGTATTCTTTCGGAGAGAAGAACGCAGGAAGAATATTTTGCAGAAGAGATCGAACGCAGGAAACAGACTACGGTAACAACAACACTGGGAACAGAGGAAGTGGATGCCATCATCGACCGGGTTTCCGGGGCGAACCGCAGAAAGGATAAGCAGGAGGAAAAGGGTGCGAAGAAGCTTGCTGCGCGCACGGTGGAGGCAAAACCCTATGAATACCGTCCGAAGGAAAGAAAGGCAGAATACATTCTGGTGGACGGCTACAACGTCATTTTTGCATGGGAGGAATTGAAGGAACTGGCAGAGTTAAACCTTGACAGCGCCAGAGGACAGCTCCTTGATCTTTTATGCAATTATCAGGCGATTGATGGCAGGGAACTGATTGCGGTTTTTGATGCGTACCGTCTGCAGGGACATTCGACGGAGTGCCTGGATTATCATAACATTCATGTGGTGTATACCAAGGAGGCAGAGACGGCTGACCACTACATCGAACGGTTTACCCACGAGTATTCGAAGAAGTATAACATCACGGTTGTGACCTCGGATGGTCTGGAACAGGTGATTATTATCGGGCAGGGGTGCCTGCTGATTTCCTCACGGGAGTTCCATGAGATTGTAAAAAAAGCCTCCCGGGAAACCATGGAGACTTTTGAGTGCGATGAGAAAAGGGAGCGCAGGCTTACCGTGCCTTTCCCTGAAATTCCAACGGAAGATCAGTAACCTGCTGGCTTTCCTGATTATGGAGATGTCAGCAATTTCAGTAAACGGCTTTGACATCCGTGATTTCATCGTTTTCCACACGGAAGCTCCAGATGGAGTGACCGGGAAGACGATGCTCGGTAAGATAGTAGCGGTCATCAATTTGGGTAAGACTGTACGGGGTGCCGCCGCCCAAAAAGTTTGCATAGACATCCTCGTAACTGCCTTTTTCCAGATCCTTCAGATTTTTCACACGGATCAGGGTGGCAAAATCCTGATTTCCGGTGAGGTCGGTGGAAACCGTAATATAGAAATAATTCTGGATTTTTTCCAACTGGATCATGCCGGCAATCGCATCAGGAACGGGATAGCGGTTTAAGACCTTGAAGGTATACAGGTCTGCCTCGATAATGTTGGAATTGCCGGAGACAAAGTAAATCCGGTCATCCAGAATCGTAAAGGAGCGTACATATACACCGTCAAGCTCCGGGATGCTCAAAACCTTCGTCAGATACATGCGGGTGGAGTCGTTCGTATGACGGAAGAGGAACATTTCTCCGCTCTGGGAGCTCCATGCATAAAAGGTGTCGGTATAATCATCATAGATGATATAATGAGGCCGGTTGCCGATTCCGATAAATTCCTGTGTGGGTACATAAACGATCTCACCGCTGCTGTTTTGCATCTTTTCCATAATCAGAATCCGGTTATTTTCGGTATCGTCAATCAGATAGACATTGCCGTCACTGGCAATGGTATGTCCCATGGAAAGATCATTGGTCATCACCTTCCACAGGTACAGAGGATCGGTCAGATTGTCGTGGTAAATGACCTGATTGTGATAGCAGTCCACGATGAAATACTGATCGCCCAGTTTGGTAATATAGGTGGGGACGCTTAAGGAACCGTTGGGATTGGTGGGAATCGTTTCATAGTCCGCAAGGTCGTAGGAGAGCAGCTCCGATTCTCTTATATAATCCGCGCCGTCGTAAGGCGTGGCAGGATCCGGACGGGAAGAGGTGCAGCCGTTCAGGAACAGAATCGGGAATAGGAAAAACAGAATATAATATCTAAGTGATTTCATGGTTTGCTCCAATGATTATATATAATGAAATACCTGGTGATTTTGAGTTACAATGACTTTACTATACACTTTTTTTATATGGTATACAAGAGGAACAAAAGGAGGCTTTTATGAGTGAGGTTCTTGTGAGGGAAGAGAATAAACAAATGCGGATTCTGTCAGCGGTCGGTATGATTCTGGTCGTGGCAGGGCACCTTGGATATTCCTTGTTTGATGTGGGCGGGCTGTTTCCCTATTATTCGTTCCATATATTTATTTTTCTGTTTGTTTCCGGTTATTTCTACCGGGAGGAGGCGGAGCAGCATTTGTTACGCTATATTGGCAGAAAGTGCAAAACCCTGCTGCTTCCTTATTTCATCTGGAATCTGATTTATGGAATTCTGGCAGCGCTTCTGCATCGCGCAGGCTTTTCGATCGGAGGCGATCTCACCCTGTGGAATCTGTTCATAGAGCCATTTGTGAGCGGGCATCAGTTTCTGTATCAGTTTCCGGCGTGGTTTGTACCGGCGCTGTTTTTGATCGAGATTCTCAATGTGCTGGGAAGAAAGGTGTTGTCCCTTCTTCACTTAAAGAAGGAATGGCTGATTTTCATCGTGTGTCTCCTGCTTGGAATCGCTACGGTTGCACTTGCCAGGGGAGGACATGTCTGGGGCTGTTATAAATTCCCGGGAAGACTCCTTTTCATGATGCCGGGCTTTCAGTTGGGACGCATTTATAAGGAAAAATTAGAGGAAAGGGTAAATAAAATCCGTGACGGCCGGTATTTTTCCGTTGTTCTGGGAGTCCAGCTTCTGATTACGATATGCTGTCAGGGGCTTGCCTTCAGCGCGGTATGGGTAACGGGCTTTGCCAATGCCGCAGTGATTCCGTATCTTACGGTGGTGACCGGAATTGCATTCTGGCTGAGGATCTCGGACTGGATCAGCTGGATTCCGTCGGCCTGTTCCTGGTTTATGGAAATCGGAAGACATACCTATGCCATTATGATGCATCATGTGTTCTGGTTTTTTGTGGTGAATTCGTTCTGTTATCTGCTTTCCCGTACCACGGTGTGGTGTGCGGAATTTGATGCAGCACAGTTCTTTTCCGATATTAATTATGTCTATACCATTGGTGGAAGCGATGCGGGAAAATGGATTTATCTTGTTCTGGGAACAGGAATGCCGCTGCTGTTGGCAAAGGGAACACAATATATTGTGGGTAAGAAAAATTCCCGAACATAGTTCTCAATAAATCCTGAAAAATGAGTTGACGTGTGCTGAAAGCTATGGTATTCTACAAACACTTTCTTTGAATGACAAGTAAATACGAATTTGAAATAAAGGGTATCTTTCTGTGATTTTCACAAAAGGTGCCTTTTTTGTACGAACCGGTTTTCGATGAGTACATATTACAGATCAGACAAAGAAAGGAAAGTAACGTGAGAAAATTTGAATTAATTTTAAGAAGAACCAAAAATATTGGACAGAAAAAGAAACGAAGAGATGTAAGCAATCATAAAAAAGGAAGAATGGCAGCAGCTCTTTTAGGAGGACTGTTAACAGGAACGGTACTTTTGTCCGGAATGGAAATGCAGGTTTTGGCACAGACCATACGTCACACGCATTCCGGGGATGCACAGACCGGAGGCGAATGCTTCGGCAATCCGGTGTATCATGTCCACGAAGGAAATGATACGGAAGGAGGAAGCTGCTACAGCAGCCCGGTTTATCATGTACATACCGGGGATGGAACGGCCGGAGGCGGCTGTTATGGAGAAGAAATTGTGCATACCCATGAGGGAAGCACAACCCAGGGAGGCGCCTGTTATAGAGCGGTTTATCATAGTCATAACGATTCCTGTTATACGGAAGGGAGTCATAATAGTTCCTGTGCCTCCCACATTGAATATCATTCGTATGATTGCGGAACCGTGCACGATTGGGATGGCGACGGACACGGGTGTGACGGTTTTACGGCGTATGACTGTGGAGGACACCACAATCTTATCTGCGGAAGAGGTGGAAAAATTACCGGCTACCGACTTTCCTGCAGTATGACCGAGGGAGAGGCGACTGGATATGGGATAAACTGTGGAAAGACAGAAGAAACCATCGAATTGTATGAACTCACCTGTACGAAAACGCCGGAGGATATTGATTATTATGAAAAAACCTGTGGCATGGAAGAGGGAGAGGAGATTTATATTCCCGATCCGCCGGAAGAGAATACCGGAGACAATGGTGATTCCCTGGGACAGGATAGCTCCGGAGACGGCAGTGGTGGAAACGGCAATGGTGGAAACGGCGAAGACGGTGGAAATGGTGAAGACGGTGGAGATGGCAGTGATGAATCTTCACAGGAACCTCTGCCGACACCGGCGCCTCCCGTAGAACCGGTTGTGAAGCCTTCCCCATCTGCAATACCGGTCACGGTAGAAGTGACCGAAGAAGCACCGGCGAAAAAGAAGGAGAAGACTACTGCAGCAAAGCCCTCACCGACACCGGAGCTTACCCTGACACCGCCGTCTCCAAGTCCCACACAGCAGGTACTGCCAAAGATCGTAGAAGAAGAGACTGTGGAGCTTCCTGAGGCAGCAGCACAGCCGGAGGATGCAGGAGGAGAACCGCTTGTATTGAAACGGCGGTGGGCCGTCTTTACACCGGTCATTAAGATGGTATCCATTACATCGGGAACGGTTCTTACGCTTGCAGCAATTGCGCTTCTGCTTCTTTATCTGCGGAGAAGTGTGAGAGTTTATAACGATAATGGCAAGGGTCGAATGAAGTATCTGGGAAGAGCTGCCGTAACGCTTTCCGAAGAGGGATATTACATCCAGATCACGGATAAGCTTGAGGAGCGTGCCGCAACGAACCGTTATTGCATCCGGCCGGATCTGTTCCTGATCGGAAAGAACAGCAGCTGGGAAATTTATGTGGTGAAGAATGGAAAGAAAAAGTCCGTGTATCTTGATAAAAACATGACATTTACAATTTAAAGTGTTTCATCATGGGGAAGTGACATGTATAACTATAACAAAAAACTGCATAAACTATTGACTTTCCGCATCTGCCATGATAGATTTTATTTGTTTTAGAAACTAGATTCGCGTTTTAAAACGCAGAAATGAGGAGAGTTATGAAAAAATTATTAGCCGTTTTATTAACAGCAGCAATGACAATGGCTATGCTGACCGCATGTGGAAGCAGCAACACAGAAGCCACAGACACCACAACAGAAACTACCGAAGCAGAAGCTGATACCGCAACAGATGATGCAGCAGTAGAAGAAACCGCAGATGCAGCAGACGAAACTGCTGACGCAGAAGCTGCAGTCTCTGAAGCACTTGCAGATGGCGTTCTTACAGCAGGTACGAACGCAGAGTTCCCTCCTTTTGAATATGTTGGGGATGACGGAGAAGCAGATGGTTTTGATATCGCTTTAATCAAGGCAATCGGTGAGAAGCTTGGCGTAGAGGTTCAGGTAGACAACATGGAGTTCGCATCTTTAGTATCCTCCATCGGTAACAAGATTGATGTTGCAATCGCCGGTATGACCGTAACCGATGAAAGAAAAGAAGCCGTTGATTTTTCCGAGCCTTACTATGAAGCAGTTCAGTATGTTCTTCTTCCCGAAGGAAGCGAGATTGCAACTGCAGATGATCTGAAGAACAAGACGATCGGTGTTCAGCTTGGAACAACAGGTGACTTCATTGCATCCGATATCGAAGGAACTACGGTTAACACTTACAATAAGGGTGTGGATGCGGTAAACGATCTGATCAACGGAAGAGTAGACTGTGTCATTATTGACAAGAATCCTGCACTCGTATTTGAAAGCAAGTTCCAGGATGAAGGCTCCAAGATTACTGCAGTAGACGGTGCCCAGTTCGATTTCGAACCGGAATATTATGCAATTGCAATGCCTAAGGGTGATACTGCTCTTGCAGATGCTATCAACAAGGCCATTGAAGAGTTAAAGGCAGATGGAACCTTTGATGAACTGGTAAAGACATATATTGAAGAATAATCATTTTTGTGTTAATATTCAATATAGCGTATAGCATATCAAAGAGGATAGCATTTTATGCTATCCTCTATCTTTAATTTTAGGAAGGGTTAAGTACAAATGTTGGAATGGTTGAACAAAGTAGAAGGAAGCTTTTATAAAGCATTTCTTGCGGAAGACCGGTGGAAATTATATTTTGCCGGACTGGGAGTTACACTGAAGGTTGCATTCTTTGCCGCAATCCTCGGACTGGTAATCGGAACAGTGATTGCGTTGATGAAGCTTTCCACCGGAAAGAAAGGAAAGGGAACGATCTGGTCCTTTATTGCGAACTGTTATATTGATATTATCCGTGGGACGCCCTCGGTACTGCAGTTATTGATTATGTGGTTCATTATTATGAAGAGCTGCAAGAACGGTGTACTGGTTGCCGTACTTTCCTTCGGTATCAACAGTGGCGCTTATGTGGCAGAAATTGTCCGTGCCGGAATCCTTGCGGTAGATAAGGGACAGACGGAAGCCGGCAGATCGCTTGGCTTATCCAAGGCACAGACCATGATTTATATTGTCATTCCGCAGGCGGTCAAGAATGTACTTCCTCCGATCGGTAACGAATTTATCGTGCTGTTAAAGGAAACTGCGATTGTCGGTTATGTGAGCCTGACAGACCTTACCAGAGCCGCAAATCAGATTTCTTCAAGAACCTACGAAGCATTTATGCCATTGATTGGTGCAGCCGTAATTTACTTTGTGATTATTAAGATTTTAACCATTCTACTGGGCGTATTGGAGAGGAGGCTGCGTAAGAGTGATAATCGTTAAGGATCTTCATAAAAAATTTGACAATAACCACGTACTTCGTGGCGTGAATTATCATGTACATCAGGGAGAAAAGATCGTTATTATCGGTCCCTCCGGCTCCGGTAAAAGTACGTTCCTTCGATGCCTCAATTTACTGGAAACACCGACAAGCGGTGAGATCTGGTTTGACGGACAGTTAATTACGAATGATAAGGTGAACATCAATCACGTGCGTCAGCATATGGGCATGGTGTTCCAGAATTTTAACCTGTTTAACAATCTTTCGATTATGGATAATATTACGCTTGCTCCTGTGAAGCTGAAGCTGCAGAGCAGGGAAGAGGCCAGTGAGAATGCCTTGAAGCTCTTAGAGCGTGTCGGCTTAAAGGAAAAGGCAGATGCCTATCCCAGCCAGTTATCCGGTGGACAGAAGCAGCGTATTGCGATTGTCCGTTCCCTTGCCATGAATCCGAGGGTAATGCTGTTTGATGAGCCGACTTCCGCACTTGATCCGGAAATGGTAGGCGAGGTTCTTGCCGTTATGAAGGAACTGGCAGATTCCGGTATGACCATGGTGGTGGTTACCCACGAAATGGGATTTGCAAGAGAGGTCGGAACGAAGGTATTGTTTATGGATGAAGGAATCATTATGGAAGAAAATACACCTTCCGAAATCTTTAACAATCCCCAGTGTCAGCGTCTGCAGGATTTCTTATCCAAGGTGCTGTAGGTGAGGTAACTATTCCGGATAGTTAAATTAAGAAGAATAAAGCCGGTATGCGGTACATCGGAAATACACACGGATGTACCTGTGTATCGGCTTCTTTGAAAAGAGGGAGCCATGATTCGGATCAGTTTGTGTATGATTGTCAAAAATGAAGAAAGAGTGTTGGACCGGTGCCTTTCTTCCATCTGCGATCTGATGGATGAAATGATTATTGTAGATACCGGATCGACAGACCGCACGAAGGAGATTGCAGGAAAGTATACCAGCCGGATTTATGATTTTACCTGGTGTAACGATTTTTCGAAAGCACGGAATTTCGCTTTTGAAAAAGCAACCGGTGATTACATTTATTCTGCCGATGCCGATGAGGTGCTTGATGAAGAGAACCGCGAAAAATTCCGGATTTTGAAGGAGAATCTCATGCCGGAGGTGGAAATTGTACAGATGTACTATGGAAACCAGCTTGCGAACGGCACGGTCTACAACTTTGACAGGGAGCTTCGGCCCAAGCTGTTTAAGCGGCTTCGGAACTTTGTGTGGACAGAGCCTGTGCATGAAACGGTACGTCTCCTTCCAGTGGTATATGACAGTGAGATTGAAATCACCCATAAGCCGGAGCACAATCATGGGAGTCGTGACATTGCGATCTTCGAGCAGCTGCTTGAACGTGGAGAGGCCCTTTCGAAAAGGCTGTTTGACTTTTATGCAAGGGAATTGTTTGTAGCTGGGACGAAAGAACAGTTGATCCGGGCGAAGGATTATTTTATTTCCATTGCAAAAAACAGCGAAACGGATGAGGATCAGTTAAAGACCGCACTTGCAGTTGTGGTACGGAGCTGCTTTGAAGCAGGGGATACACTTACCATGTACCAGTATGCAATGAAGGATGTCGCCAGTGAGGCGAGCAGTGAGGTCTGCTGTATTCTGGGAACGTATTATCAGAAGCGGCAGGATTATGAGGAAGCGATTCTGTGGTTTTATAATGCCGCTTATGAGCAGCAGAGCATTCTGAACATCCGTTATCAGAAGGAAATTCCGTTAGAAGGGCTGATTGCATGCTATCATGCCTTGTCCATGAGCGAGCAGGAAGCCTATTATCAGAAAGAACTAGAATTATCTTGCATGGTATCCGGTTAGATGATACCATAAGTGCGTTACGAATATAAAATAAGGGTAACTGTGTAATGAACGGAATATTTATGATGCAGTTACGAATGGGGAGCAAGATGAGCTGGGAAGAAAATGTACGAAAAGTGGTTCCGTATGTCGCAGGTGAACAGCCAAAGGATACGGATGTCATTAAGCTAAACACCAATGAATGCCCTTATCCCCCGGCACCGGGAGTAGAGAAGCGGGCAAAGGAGCTGTGCGTGGACAGGCTGCGGTTATATCCGAATATGGATGCGGCAGAGCTTGTTGCGGCGATTGCTGACTATTATCAGGTAAAAGAATCCGAGGTGTTTGTCGGAGTTGGATCGGATGATGTACTGGGAATGGCATTTATGACTTTCTTTAACAGTGACAAACCGATTCTGTTCCCGGATATTACCTATTCCTTTTATGATGTCTGGGCAGAGCTTTTTAAGATTCCATATGAGACCTGTGCATTGGACGAAGCCTTCCGGATCCGCAAGGAAGATTATTTTCGTCCGAATGGGGGAATCATTATTCCGAATCCCAATGCGCCGACGGCGATCTTTGAGGATTGCAGCGTGTTAGAAGAAATTGTGGCACAGAATCCGGATTCCGTTGTCATTATTGATGAAGCCTATGTGGATTTCGGCGCAGAGAGTATGCTGCCTCTCGTTCACAAATATGATAATCTCATGGTAGTACAGACCTTTTCCAAGTCGCGCGCCATGGCCGGTATGCGGATCGGTTTTGCAATCGCCAATGAGAAGCTGATTGGGTATCTGAAGGATGTGAAATTTTCCTATAATTCTTACACGATGAACCTGCCGGCGATTGAGCTTGGCGTGGAAGCGGTGAAGGACAGGGAATATTTTGAAAGTACCGTACAGAAGATCATCGAAACAAGAGAATGGACGAAGGTTCAGTTAAAGAATCTGGGATTTTCATTCACGGATTCAAAGAGTAATTTTCTGTTTGCGACACACGAACGGGTTCCGGCACAGCAGATCTTTGATGAACTGCGTAAACGGAAAATTTATGTGCGCCACTGGAACAAGCCGCGTATCGGGAATTACTTACGAATTACGATCGGAACGCCGGAACAGATGAAGAAGCTGTGTGAAGCATTGGCGGAGATCCTTGGCTGAAACAGATTTATGGATGTTCCGAACGGGAATTGTTAAGTAAGAATTGTTTTAAAATAATTTGGATTTGATTAAGGAGAATGCTATGTTAAAGAAATATCTGATTGTTTTTTTTGTATCTATGGTTCCGCTGATTGAGCTTCGTGGCGCCATTCCGATTTCGCAGGGAATGGGTCTGCCGATCTGGACCTCTTACGTGGTTTCCATTATCGGAAATATGGTACCGGTTCCGTTTATCTATCTGTTTGCCCGTAAGGTCTTAGAGTGGGGGGCAGACAAGCCGGTCATTGGTAAATTCTTTACCTTCTGTCTGGAAAAGGGTAAGAAGGGTGGAGAAAAGCTGCAGGAGAAGGCAGGACGCGGACTTTTTGTGGCATTGATGCTTTTTGTGGGAGTTCCGTTACCGGGAACCGGTGCATGGACCGGAACACTGGCAGCGAGTCTTCTGGATATGAAGTTTAAGGACAGTGTCATTGCGGTTATGCTCGGTGTGCTGCTTGCCGGTGTGATCATGATGGCAGCCAGTATGGGCGTATTTGGTGCAGCGGGGGCACTGTTTGGCTAAAGAGAAGGGAGTATTGTAATGGAAGCATATACGGATTTTGCGGAAGTTTATGATACCTTTATGGGGGATGTCCCGTATGAAGAATGGGCAGATTTCCTTGCCTCGTTGATCGAAGCTTACGGAGTGAGCCGCCCGGTACGTGAACAGGGAGAAGTACAGGAGCTTGAAGAAGCACCGGAATTTGAAGAAACGCAGGAAGAGCTCGAAGTGACCGAGGAGGATGCGCTGATTTCGGAACGGAATCTGGTACTGGATCTGGGGTGCGGCACCGGAACGCTCACCGAGCTTTTATATGAAAAGGGCTATGATATGATCGGTGTGGACAGCTCCGAAGAGATGCTGCAGATTGCCATGGACAAGAAGTTTGAGACCCAGAGCGATATTCTGTATCTGTGTCAGGATATGCGTGAGCTGGATCTGTACAGTACAGTCGGAACCGTTGTCAGCGTCTGCGATTCCCTGAATTATCTGCTGATGGATGAGGATGTGCTTGAAACCTTCCGGCTGGTGAATAATTACCTGTTCCCGGGTGGAATTTTTATTTTTGATTTTAATACGATTTATAAATACGAAGAAGTGATCGGCGATACGACGATTGCCGAAAACCGCGAGGATTGCAGCTTTATCTGGGAGAACTTCTATAGCTGCGAGGATCATATCAACGAATACGATGTAACGGTGTTTGAGCGTCAGGAGGATGATTTGTACCGCAAGTTTACGGAGACCCATTATCAACGGGGCTATTCCCTCAATGAAATGAAAGCCTTCCTTGAAAAAGCAGGACTTACGTTCGTGACAGCCATGGATGAGAAGACGCATGAGGCTCCGACAGAAACCAGTGAGCGCATCTATGTGATCGCGAGAGAACACGGAAAACAATGATGGTTCATACAGAGGTATCCGTGAACAGTAAAGAGAGGTAGAAGAATGGATTATATTGTAAGAGCCACGGCGGCAGATGCCCAGATCCGGGCTTTTGCTGCAACAACAAAGGATTTAACCGAACATGCAAGACAGGTGCATAATACAAGCCCTGTAGTAACCGCAGCATTGGGACGCCTGATGACGGGAGCGGTGATGATGGGCGTGATGTTAAAAGGAGAAGATGACCTGCTGACCTTACAGATCAGCGGTGACGGTCCGTTAAAGGGAATGACGGTGACCGCGGATGCCAGAGGTCATGTAAAGGGCTATGCGATCGAACCGCAGATTATGCTGCCTCCGAGCCTTGCCGGGAAGCTTGACGTTGGCGGGGCGGTCGGCAATGGATTCCTGCGCGTTATTAAGGATATGGGCTTAAAGGAGCCGTATGTGGGTCAGACGGAGCTCCAGTCCGGAGAGATCGCCGAAGATCTTACTTATTATTTTGCAACCTCGGAACAGGTGCCATCCAGTGTCGGTCTCGGGGTTCTCATGGAAAAGGACAATACCGTCAGGCAGGCGGGAGGATTTATCATTCAGTTGATGCCTTTTACGGAGGAAGCAGTGATTGAACAGTTAGAAAAAAATCTGGCAGAATTTTCCACGGTAACGAAGATTCTCGATGAAGGTAAGACACCGGAGGAAATGTTACAGATGCTGCTTGCCGGGATGAATCCGGTGATTACGGAACAGAGCCCCTGCGAATTCCGGTGCGACTGCAGCAAGCACCGGGTGGAGAAGGCAATCATCAGTATCGGTAAGAAGGACATTCAGGACATGATTGATGATGGACAGGAAATCGAAGTCAGCTGCCACTTCTGCAACACGGTCTATAAGTTTTCCGTAGAGGAACTGAAGGACTTACTAAAGAAAGCCAGATAGGACAGGACATAGAAAAAGACAACAGTAAGAGTTACTGTTGTCTTATGCTTTGTTTATATCGGGTCATTCGGCAGGAGTGGAGGAAGGCTTTGCCCTGCCAAGCGAGGTCTTAATCGCATCCAGTAATACCAGAGAGGTATATTTATTGTCATCCGAATAGGAAATATCACTGACGGACTGGTTGCGTACGATCTGATTCGCCAGATCATCAAAGGCCGGTTCGAGCAGAGGAAACATGGTGGTCACGGCTTCATCTAAGTTTACCATCCGGATGTCATTGATATTATTCTCATCTACCGTTACGGCAATATCAACGGTGCGGTCATTGAGCATCAGAGAGGTTGTATAAATACCTGGTACATAAGTAGGCTCCTGTGTGGGAGAAGCTGCTTCTTCGCTCTTTTTCGGTGAAAAAACAACGATGAGGAGAATGATGAGCAGAAGGCCCAGCGCAATAAAGATACCGGTATAAATTAATTCTTTCATACGAAGTACGATGATTTTGGTTTTGGCACTCATGGGAAATCCTTTAAGATATCTTTTTTACTATAGTATTTTTAAGAAGGGAGATTTATGCTATGAAATTCACGAAAATGCATGGCTGCGGCAACGATTATGTTTATGTGGACGGCGCACGGGAAACGATTCCGGCAGAACGCAAAAGTGAGGTCGTAAAGTTCTTAAGTGACCGTCATTTTGGAATCGGCGGAGATGGGGTAATCTTTATTAATCCAAGTGATGTGGCAGACTTTGAGATGGAAATGTACAATATGGACGGAAGCCGTTCCGAGATGTGCGGAAACGGAATCCGCTGTGTCGGAAAGTATGTGTACGATCATGGTCTTACACAGAAAACTTCGCTGACCATTGTAAGCTGTGGAAAGATTAAATATCTGGATCTGACGGTGGAAGACGGAAAGGTTACGAAGGTGCGTGTCAATATGGGTTCTCCGATTCTTGAAGCCGCAGAAATTCCGGTTGTGGCAGAGCAGTCGCCTGTCGTTGATGCGCCGATTACCGTCGATGGAAAGGAATACCGCATGACCTGCGTTTCCATGGGAAATCCGCATGCGGTTGTCTATGTGGACGAGATGATTGATGATGAAACGATGGCAAAGATCGGACCGTTATTTGAACATCACGATCGTTTTCCGCGGAGAGTCAATACAGAGTTCGTAAAGGTCCTTAGCAGGGAGCGGGCACAGATGCGTGTGTGGGAGCGCGGAACCGGTGAAACGCTTGCCTGTGGAACCGGCGCCTGTGCCGTAACGGTTGCAAGTATCTTAAACGGACTGACTGACGACAGGATCACGGTAGAGCTGTCAGGCGGCAATTTGGAAATCTTCTGGGACAGAAAAGAAAATGTGGTTTATATGACCGGGCCTGCAACGACCGTATTTGAAGGTGAGATCGAGATCTGAACGGAAACAGACAGGAGAAGGGCAAGATGAAACCAATCGCATATATTCATACGGATCTCCCGGAAAAGTTCGGTATTCCAAGGCAGAGCGGTCTTGTGAAGGAATTGAAAGGGAAAATTATTTTTGAACCGGAATACCGTTCCATGGATGCCGTCAAGGGACTTAATGGCTTCAATTACATCTGGCTGTTGTGGGAGTTTCAGGGAGTAGACCGGTCGCATTTTAATGCAATGGTGCGTCCGCCGAGGCTGGGTGGAAATACCAGAGTGGGCGTCTTTGCAACGAGATCGCCCTTCCGGCCAAATCCCATCGGCTTGTCTTCGGTACATCTGGATGCGGTTACGGAAACGGCAGAAGGACCGGTGCTTGAGGTTTCCGGTGTGGATCTGCGGGATCAGACACCGATTTATGACATTAAACCGTATCTGCCCTATGCAGACTGTCATCCGGATGCGCTGGATGGATTTGCCGGAGAAGCGAAGGACTATCATGTAGAGGTTGTGATTTCAAAGGAGTTACTTGACCGGATTCCGGACGATCGGCAGGAAGCGTTGCGAAAGCTTCTTTCCCAGGATCCGCGCCCCTCGTATCACAAGGATGAGAAAAGACAGTATGGATTGAGCTTTGCCGGACAGAATATTTCGTTTGTGGTGAACGAAGGAGTTCTTACGGTAACAGAAGTGTCATAAGAAATTTAGCACTTGCAACTTCATGGGGCATATGTTATGATGATTTCATAATTGAATAGCGCATAAATGCGATGATAAGGAATAGTAGTAAGGATCTGGAAATCAGAGAACTGCCGGATGGTGCGAGGCAGTCAGAAGAGAATTAGGAACTCACCTTTGAGCAGCCGGCTGAAGGAAGCGTGACCGATGGAACAGGAAGAAGCTTCTGTGTAGGTTCGGACGGAATCTCCGCCGTAGAAGGGAGCAGGCATGTTAGTGCTGACGAGTGCACGAGGAATCGTGAAGTAGAGTGGTACCGCGTAGATTGAATTTACGTCTCTATGAAATCTCTCTGAGGGGGAGGTTTCATGGGGACTTTTTGATGTGTGCAAAGCACGAATTTGCGAGTCTGCTACAAGGAAGAATTAAGCAACTGCGAGTCTGCAACAAGGAGAAAAGAAAACAAATAAATCGAAATAAGAAAAGAGGAGAACAAATCATGGATGCAGCAAAGAAATATGGAAAAACTTATTTTTTACCGCCAACCCCGACTTATGACTGGGTGAAGAAGGACACGATCGAAAAGGCACCGATCTGGTGCAGCGTGGATCTGCGTGACGGTAACCAGGCGTTGATCGAGCCGATGAGCCTTGAAGAGAAGCTGGAATTCTTTACCATGCTGGTAAAGATCGGATTTAAGGAAATCGAGGTAGGCTTCCCTGCCGCTTCCGATACTGAGTACCAGTTTGTCCGTGCTTTAATTGAGAAGAATATGATTCCCGATGATGTTACCATTCAGGTTTTGACACAGGCCAGAGAGCACATCATCAAGAAGACCTTTGAAGCTGTAAAGGGAGCGCCGCATGCGATTGTACATCTGTATAATTCCACATCCCTTGCACAGCGTGAGCAGGTATTCAAGAAGTCCAAAGAAGAGGTAAAGCAGATCGCCGTGGATGGTGCGAAGCTGTTAAAGGATATTGCGGACAACACCGACGGAAACTTCTCTTTTGAATATAGTCCGGAGAGCTTCCATGGAACCGAAATGGAATATGCACTGGAGGTATGTAATGCGGTTCTCGACGTATGGCAGCCGACTCCGGAGCACAAGGTGATTGTGAACCTTCCGACAACGGTACAGAATGCGATGCCGCATGTGTTTGCGACACAGGTAGAATATATGCATAAGAATCTCAAATATCGTGATGGCGTGGTACTGAGCGTTCATCCTCACAACGACAGAGGCTGCGGTATTTCCGATGCCGAGTTTGGTGTTCTGGCAGGTGCAGACCGTGTCGAAGGAACTTTATTTGGAAACGGTGAAAGAACCGGGAATGTGGATATCGTAACGGTTGCAATGAATATGACGATTCACGGTGTGGAATCCGGACTGGATTTCAGTGATATAATGACCATCCGTAAGACCTATGAGCGTCTGACCGGTATGCATGTGCATGAACGTACTCCTTATGCCGGAGATCTGGTATTTACCGCATTCTCCGGATCCCATCAGGATGCGATTTCCAAAGGAATGGCATGGTGGGAAGAAGGAAAGAGCGGAGACAAGTGGACCGTTCCTTATCTGCCGGTTGACCCGAAGGATCTTGGACGTGAATACGAATCCGATGTCATCCGGATCAACAGCCAGTCCGGTAAGGGTGGTGTTGCCTTTATCTTAAAGCAGAATTTTGGTATTGCGCTGCCTCAGGAAATGAGAGAAGAGGTTGGTTATCTGGTTAAGGGCATCTCCGATGAGAAGCACAGCGAGCTGACCCCTGCTGATATCTTTGGAATCTTCGAATCCCATTATGTCAGGGTACGTGACAAGTTCGATATTCCGGAATGCCACTTTGTGCAAAAGCAGGGTGATATCGAAGCAGCGGTTACCATTAAGACCGCAGATGGCACAGAAACCGTCAAGGCATCCGGTAATGGACGTCTGGATGCGGTCAGCAATGCATTGAAGCAGAGGTTTGGTGTTACTTATGTGCTTTCCGTATACGAGGAGCATGCTACTTCCATGGGATCTTCCTCCAAGGCAGCCGCTTTCGTAGGCATCCGGCATGAGGATAAAATGTACTGGGGTGTCGGCATTAAAGACGATATTATCCAAAGCTCCATTGATGCACTGGTATCCGCAGTAAATAAGATCCTGTAAGGAAAATACCATGCAATACCGTCTTGAAAAAACTTCCGGTATCGTGTACACTATAGGAAGTAGTTGACAAGGAGGCTTACAGATGGAATTTATATTATTAGGTGGCGGATTATTAATCATTATCTTTGCAGTAGTCGTTGCAGTGGTTTCTTCTGTTGTTTCCGCAGTTGCAGCAGAGCAGGATGAGGAATCCGAAGATTGATGACAGAATTCTGTTATACACAGATGAATGATAAGAAGACGAGACGTCCTGTTTCTGATCAAGAAGCAGGACGTCATTGTTTATAAATTTTTAAGAAACGTTTAGACGCAATTCATTGATTTTTAGCTGGAAAGTCTGTAACATAGGAAAAAGATTCAGTAAGAATCCAGCTTGGGAGGCGAAGAAATTATGAAATTTCGAGAACGGATTTACCGGTTTATGCAGGGAAGATACGGAGCAGGAGGCGCAGATGCCTTTACCAGATTTTTGTCGGTTCTGACATTTATTTTCATTATGTTATCCTTTTTCAGGGTACCGTTTACCTATATCCTTGCGATTGTACTGATTGTTTATATGTATTTCCGGCTTCTGTCGAGAAATTATTACAAGCGGCAGCAGGAGAATAATTTTTATCTGAAACAGGAATATAAAGTAAAGAACTTCTTTGCAAGGACGAAGAATCGTTTTAAGCAGATGAAGACACATCATATTTACAAGTGTCCGACCTGCAGACAGAAGATCCGTGTTCCGAGAGGCAAAGGACGGATTGAAATCCGGTGCCCCAAGTGTGGAACGAAGTTTATTAAGAAAAGCTGAAAGTGCTGGTTTTGACAGCGAATAAGAAAGAATGAGCAGACAGGTGGTGAGGTCGTGTTTGGATATGTAATTATTAACAAGGGTGATATGAAATTTAAAGAGTTTGATGTGTATCATTCTTATTATTGCGGTCTGTGCCAGATGCTTAAGAAGCAATACGGGTTTACGGGACAACTGACATTGACATACGATATGACTTTTGCCGTCATGCTGTTAAGCAGTCTTTACGAGCCGGAGGTTTGCGAGGACATTGTGAACTGTGTGGCGCATCCGTTTGAGAAGCATCAGACGAGACAGACCATTTACACAGAGTACGGAGCGGATATGAATGTGCTGTTGTCCTATTATAAATGTATGGATGACTGGTCGGATGAAAAGAAACTAAGTAAATTTACCTATGCAAAGCTGCTGAAAAAGGGATATCATAAGGCATATGACAAGCATCCGGAGAAAGCAAGGCGGATTGAGAATCTGCTGCGGGAGCTGTCCAGGGAAGAGAATAAGAAGTCTACGGATATTGACCGGATGGCAGGGCTTTTTGGCAGAATTATGAGTGAGGTTCTTGCGCCGAAGGAGGATGAATGGGAGGAATCCCTGCGGAATATGGGATTTTATCTTGGAAAGTTTATTTATCTTCTGGACGCATACGAGGATGTGTATGAAGACCGGGGAAAGGGAAGATACAATCCTTTTACGATGAAATGTGACAATCCGGACTTTGAAGAGGAGGTACGGACGATTCTGACCATGATGATGGCGGAATGTTCGAGAGAGTTCGAAAAGCTTCCGATCCTTGACAATGTAGAGATTTTGAGGAATATTATTTATTCGGGAGTCTGGTATCGTTACGAGGCAGTAAATCAGAAGCGTGCCAACCAGTCGAAAAGCGCAGACTGATGAACCGGCACGGAGATGGAGGAAAGTATGCGTGATCCGTATACGGTTCTTGGAGTATCCAGGAACGCCACTGAAGAAGAAATTAAAAAAGCATATAAAACATTGAGCCGGAAGTATCATCCGGATGCCAATATCAATAATCCGAATAAGGATCAGGCAGAGGAAATGTTTAAGGAGATCCAGCAGGCGTACCAGCAGATCATGAAGGAGCGCACCGGCGGAGGCAGCAGCTACAGCTATGGCGGATC
>OGOZ01000262.1_pt1 | contig 38013 bp, 40 predicted proteins | sample 1552801 | NCBI WGS metagenome assembly OGOZ01 (sample SAMEA2580196, study PRJEB22360) | human gut metagenome | biome: human gut; feature: human-associated habitat; material: faeces | place: Denmark | collected 2008/2010 | reverse complement strand
AGTTCGGCTTTACGGCTACGAAGCCTCTGGTGGTTCCAAGTCTCTTCTTCTGGAATTCAATGACCTTCATATGTTCCGGATTGATTTCCGGTACAACCATCGGTACATCCGGTGTCCATCTGTGTGCAGAGTTATTGGAAACAACCGGTGTTTCGGTCTTTGCGTAATCTTCTTCAATCTTCTTGATCTCTTCTTTGGTCATGTCAACGGCACTGAATACGAAATCCACTTCGGAAGCAACCTTCTCTACCTCATTGACATTCATGACAACAAGCTTCTTTACCTTTTCCGGCATCGGGGTATCCATTTTCCAACGATCCCCTACCGCTTCTTCATAGGTCTTGCCTGCCGAACGCGGGCTTGCTGCAATTGTTGTTACCTCGAACCAGGGATGATTCTCAAGCAGAGAGATAAATCTCTGTCCAACCATACCGGTTCCACCTAAAATTCCTACTTTTAATTTGTCGCTCATTTTTTCTTCTCCTCATGTGAAAATATTTAAAAGACTCTTCCGGTCCTATAAACCATTACTGTTCTTCATACCAGATGTGATTCAGGAATTCTTTGTTAATCTGAATCACTTCTTTCATGGCATCCTCGCCCGGGGCACCGATCGTAAGACGGCGTTCCACGCAGGTCTTCAGGCTGATCGCATCGTAAATGTCCGCTTCAAATACCGGGCTGATTTCTTTCAGTTCCTCTAAGGATAACGCATCAATGCTTGTTTCCTTCTCAATGCAGTACAGTACGAGACGTCCGATAATTCCATGCGCATCGCGGAACGGAACGCCCTTGCCAACCAGATAGTCGGCCGCGTCGGTTGCATTCGTAAAGCCGTTCATTGCACTCTTTTCCATAATCTCATTACGGAATTTCATGGTCTTTAACATGCCGTCAAATAAAACGAGACAATGCTTCACGGTATCGATGGCATCAAAGATCACTTCCTTATCTTCCTGCATATCTTTATTGTAAGCAAGCGGAATGCCCTTCATCGTTGTCAATATGGAAACCAGCGCTCCATACACGCGTCCGGTCTTTCCTCTTACCAGCTCTGCAATATCCGGATTCTTCTTCTGCGGCATGATGCTGCTTCCGGTAGAATACGCATCATCGATCTCCACGAAGCGGTATTCGTTCGAGTTCCAGATGATGACCTCCTCGGAAAAACGGCTTAAATGCATCATAATCGTAGACAATGCTGCCAGAAATTCAATCACATAGTCACGGTCGGCAACCGAATCCATGCTGTTTAAGGTCGGTCCTTCGAAGCCCATTAAGGATGCGGTGTAGGCACGATCCAATGGATAAGTCGTTCCTGCAAAAGCCCCTGCTCCGAGCGGACAATAATTCATTCTCTTATAGATATCCTCCATACGGAGAATATCCCGTTTAAACATTTCAAAGTAGGCTCCCATATGATGGGCCAGCGTGGTCGGCTGTGCTTTCTGCAAATGAGTAAAGCCCGGCATATAGGTGTGAAGATTCGTCTCCATAATCGTAAGGAGGGTTGTCAGAATCTCCTTTAAGCACTCGGAAACCTCGATAACCTCATGGCGGACATATAACCGCATGTCCAATGCCACCTGATCGTTCCGGCTTCTTCCGGTGTGCATCTTCTTGCCGGCCTCTCCGATCCGGTCAATCAGATTGGCTTCCACGAAGCTGTGAATGTCTTCGTATTCGGAAGTGATCGTAAGCTTTCCATCGCGGACATCTTCCCGGATCTGGGTTAATCCCTTCACGATCTGATCCTTTTCTTCACAGGTCAGAATACCCTGTTTCTCCAACATTACCACGTGTGCAATGCTGCCCTCGATGTCCTGTTCAAACAATCGTTTATCAAAGTTAATGGATGCATTGAAATCATATACCAGCTTGTCCGTTTCTTTGGTGAAACGGCCGCCCCACAATTGAGCCATAAATATCCATCCTCCAATTATTAAATCTGAATTTGATACTATCATATTTTTGGGAGCATTTCAACCAAAGTTACGCACATATTCGTATTTTTGTTCATAAGTTATATTAGAATTTTGTGTATCCTACAGAATATGCAGAAATGAGGCAATCTATGAATCCGACTCTTTTACGTCTTCAACATATAGACTTTTCCTATCATACCCTTCACGGAGAGACCAAAGCCTTAAGTGATGTTTCTTTTACGGTTACGGAAGGGGAATTTCTCGCGATCGTCGGTCCAAGCGGCTGTGGCAAGTCGACACTTCTATCCATGATTGCCGGACTGATCAAACCGGAGAACGGAACCATTACCTTCGCCCACGATTCGCCACGGATCGGCTACATGCTCCAGCAGGATCATCTGCTTCCCTGGCGGACCATATGGAGCAACATTCTTCTAGGCCCCGAAATCCAGAAAAACCTGACTCCTGCCAAAAAAGAAAAGGCCATGCATCTCCTAACCGATTATGGACTCCTTCCCTTTAAGGAGAAACACCCGAATGAGTTATCCGGCGGGATGCGCCAGCGTGCCGCACTCATCCGGACCATGGTCATGGAACCGGAGCTCCTTCTTCTGGATGAACCGTTCAGTGCCCTGGATTACCAGACGCGCCTCATGGTATCTGCCGATATTGGAAGGATTATCCGCCATTCCGGAATTACCGCCATTTTAATCACGCATGATTTATCCGAAGCGGTTTCCCTCGCCGACCGCGTGATCGTCTTAAGCAAACGTCCGGGAAAAGTGGTGCGTAATCTTCCCATTTCCCTGACACTTCCGGATGATTCCCTTCTGGCTGCCCGTAACGCTCCGGAATTTCATCATTATTTTAATATTTTATGGAAGGAGATCTCGGATGAACACTGAATCCTATGCCCAGCAGCAATATTATAAAAAACACCGGCGCCACCACAATATGATTACTTTCCTGCGGATTTTCCTGTTAATCGCCTTTTTAATTCTGTGGGAAACCGCCTCCCGGCTCAACTGGATTGATTCCTTCTTTTTCAGCAGTCCTTCCATGGTGGCTGCCTACTTCTTAAAAATGCTCAAAGACGGCAGCTTTTTCCTCCACACCGGAATTACCCTGTTTGAAACGCTGGTAAGCTTTGCCCTGATCTGTATTCTGGGAATCTTCTCTGCAACGCTTCTCTGGTATTATCATCCAATTGCCGAGGTGACCGAACCTTATTTCGTTGTCTTAAACAGCCTGCCCAAATCCGCACTCGCTCCCCTCCTGATCGTCTGGCTCGGAACCGGAATGAACACCATTATTATTGCCGGAATTTCCGTTGCACTCTTTGGTTCGGTCATCAACCTTTATACCTGCTTCAAGCAGGTGGATGAGGAACGATCCAAGCTGATTTATACTCTCGGCGGCACGAAATTCGACGTCTACCGGAAGGTCATTCTTCCTTCTTCGGTTCCCGGAATTATCAGTAATATGAAGGTCAATGTGGGGCTTGCTTTAGTCGGTGTGATCATCGGAGAGTTCCTGGCTGCAAGAAGAGGACTCGGTTATCTCATCATCTACGGTTCCCAGGTCTTTCAGTTGAATATGGTGATTACTTCCATTCTGATTCTGTGTTTCCTCGCTTTGCTGCTCTATCAGCTCCTGCAGTATCTCGAACACCGGAACAAGAAAAAGAATGCAATGTAAATCATAGAACGCTGAATGTAAAACAGGCTGCCACAATTCTGTGACAGCCTGCTATCAATTGAAAGCTACCGAGGGGATTCGAACCCCTGACCTGCTGATTACGAATCAGCTGCTCTACCGACTGAGCCACGGTAGCAATACACGAACAAAAATTATTATATACATGGAATGAATATTTTGCAAGTATTTTTACGCTTTTTCTGAAAGATGAATATCCATCTGCGGAAACGGAATGGAGATTCCGGCTTCATCCAGCGTCAGCTTGATGTTTTCGGTCAGGTATGCCTTCTGTTCATAAAAGTCTTCCGTCTTTACAAAGCAGCGTACAATGAGGTTCACACTGCTGTCCCCCAGAGAATCCACAATGACCTGTTTCGTCTTATCCTGCAGAATCTTATCCGTATGATCGAGCAGATCAAGAAGCGCCTCACGCGCTTTCCGGATGTCGGCATCGTAGCTGATCCCCACCGGAATATCAATCCGGTGTTCCGGACATCTTGTATAGTTCGTAATGGATCCGTTTGCAAGCGGTCCATTCGGCAGTACGATCATCCTTTGATCGGCCGTAATGATTTTGGTATAAAAAATATCCAGCTCTTTTACCACGCCATCGTTGCCATTCTCATCGCAAATCCGCTCTCCGACAACAAAGGGCTTGAGGATCAGAATCAACATTCCTCCGGCCAGATTACTAAGGCTTCCCTGCCAGGCAAAACCAATCGCCACACTGACCGAACCCAATACGGCAAGGAAGCTGCTGATCTCTACACCGCAAGTGGCAATCACGGTCACAAACAGGAAAAACATAAGGATTGCCTTTAATAAGGAATCGGTAAAATGAATAATTCCCTGATCCACATTGGCTCTCTGCAGAGATTTACGCAGAATTTTGCGGATCAGTTTAATAAGCTGCAGTCCCAATACCAGAACAAGGATTGCAATCAGCAGTTTCACGCCAAAGTGAAGCAATTTATCCGGTAATTCATCCAAAAACTTCTGAATCACTCCGGGGGAAAGATCAATATCGGTAATGTCTGATATTTCGGCAATATTAGTATCCATATCTCATTTCCTTCCAGAATTATAAATCAATGATAATCTATTATTTTGCTTTCTTTGCAGCCTCTTCTGCCTTTTTCCATTCGATCGAAGCAATCTTCTCTTCTTCCTTCGCACGCTCTAAGGCTTTCTGTGCCTGCTGCATAATTTCTTCGGCCTGCTTCTTTAATTCTTTGGCGCGCAAGGTCAGTTCTTCTGCTTCGGCTTCGGCCTCTTTGGCACGCTGCTCGGCTTCCTGTGCCAGACGGATCGCTTTCGTCTCTGCTTTGCGGTTCTCAATCTGCTGCTTTTCTTTCGCCGTATAAGCAACAAATTTAAAGATGCTTAAAGAAAGCGGTGCTGCCTTCATGGTAAAGGAACAGGGCTGTCCATCGTATTCCTCATCATTTACAGGTATCGCACGGCCGTTTACCCGTCCCTTTCCGCCGTAGGCCTTATCATCTGTATTCAGAATTTCTTTATATTTGCCTGCCATCGGAACCCCGATACAGAATTCCTGCTCAATATTGGCAAAATTTGCGACAACAACCAGTGTCTGCTCCGGCTTTAAGGCCTTTCTCATATAGGAAAGCATGCACTTCTCGGGAGAAATGCAGTTAATCCACTGGAAACCGTCTGCTTCCGTATCCTTCTCATAAAGCGCCGGAAGCTCCTGATATAAGTGATTCAGATCACGCATCAGATCATGGATTCCCTTATGTGCAGGTTCCTTTATCAGCTCCCATTTCGTCTGTCTGGTTTCGTCAAACTCCTGGAACTCTGCAATGTCCTGTCCCATAAACAGAAGCTTTTTACCCGGATGGGTCATCACGTAGCCATAGGTCAATCGTAAGTTTGCAAATTTATCTTCAATCGTGCCCGGCATCTTGCCAATCATGGAATACTTGCCATGTACAACCTCGTCATGGGAAAACGGCAGCATAAAGTTCTCACTGTAGGCGTAAATCATGCTGAAAGTCAATTCATTATGATGATGTGCACGGAAATACGGATCATAGCCGATATAGGCCAGGTAATCATTCATAAAGCCCATATTCCACTTAAGATCAAAGCCAAGTCCTTCGTCATCCAAAGCTCCCGTCACCTTCGGCCATGCGGTCGATTCTTCGGCAATCATCAGCACATCCGGATTCCGCTTTTTCATAATGGAATTCAGATGCTTGATCATTTCAATCGCTTCCAGATTCTCATTGCCGCCATAAATATTGGCAACCCACTCGCCATCCTTACGTCCATAATCCAGATACAGCATGGAAGCAACCGCATCCATGCGGATTCCATCGGCATGGAACTGCTCTGCCCAGTATAACGCATTTGCAATCAGATAGTTGGATACTTCCGGGCGTCCGTAATTATAAATCAATGTTCCCCAGTGCGGATGACTTCCCTTCCGGGGATCCGCATGCTCATAGAGACAGGTTCCGTCAAACTCGGCAAGTCCATAGGTATCTCTCGGAAAATGTGCCGGAACCCAGTCCAGAATCACACCGATGCCTGCCTGATGAAGCGTATCCACGAAGTACCGGAAGTCATCCGGTGTTCCGTAGCGCGCGGTCGGTGCATAATAACCAATCACCTGATAACCCCAGGATGCATCCAGGGGATGCTCCATCACCGGCATCAGCTCCACATGTGTATAGCCCATTTCCTTTGCATATTCTGCAACAAGAGGCGCCAGTTCACGGTAGGATAAGCTTTCTTTTCCATCCTCTCCATGACGGAAGGAGCCCAGATATAATTCGTAAACACTGATGGACGCATTCTTTTCGGCATATTTCTTCCGATTCTTCATCCATTCTGCATCCTGATAGCTGTAATGAGAATCTTCCACGATGGAAGCCGTATCCGGACGAAGCTGCTGGCGGAATGCATAAGGATCTGCCTTTAAAACGGTCAGACCGCCCTTTTTCCTGATTTCATATTTATAACAGTCGCCTGCCTGAACATCCGGTATAAACAGTTCAAAAATACCGATTGTACCATCCTTTATCATGGGATAAATGCGCCCGTCCCAATTGTTAAAATCTCCAACGACACTGACACGGACCGCATTCGGCGCCCACACCGCAAACTGTGTTCCGGCAACACCGTTTCTCGTACAAGGATGTGCTCCCAAATGTTCATAAATGGTATAATGAATGCCTGAAGTAAAACGTACAGCATCCTTTTCAGATAAGGATACCGGTGCGAATGCATAGGCATCCTTAATCATTCTGCTGTTCCCTTCGGCATCAATAATTTCATATTCATAGTGCTGCGGCTTCTTTCCCTGATAAAGACATGCAAAGAAACCGTTCTCATCTGCCATTTCCATCGGAAGTACCACCTTCGCAGAGGATGTCACCTCCGCGGTCTCGGAACGCTTCTCTTCCGTGAAATGTACATTTACCTTCACTGCTCCCGGCCAGAACATCTGAAACAGGACATTCTTACCTGTGGTATGTACCCCCAGAATCTCCTGCGGCTTAGCTTCCTCCGAATACACAATTCCTTCAATTCTCGGCCAGTTCATTAATTTATATAATTTATTATTCATGCACTTACCCCTTCCCGAAAGTCCTGTCTTCATTTTACCAAAGTTGTGTATACAAAACAAGCACCGCAGTATAATTCATTTACATTACATTTTTTAATAGCATTAATTGTATCATAAAAATAGGTGTAAGATATAACACATTGTTTTATACCTTACACCTATAATTCCATATTTTTCTATATCTGCTCAACTGCACTCTCAAATTCCTGCTCCGAATCTACAATATGATATGGCTCATATTCTCCATACGCAGACGGTCTGCTAATTGTAACAAGCTGAATCTTATCATATCCAACCTTTTTTTCAATTGATCTTTTGAATTCCGCAAGATGTTTACCATGCGTTGTTCTTAATGCAACACATCCTTCTGAATCAATGTTTTTTGCTATCAGATAACACATGTTTCAACGCCTCCTTAAATTCTTGTTCAGTTTGGATTTTATAGTTAGTCCATCACGTTGTAAAATGTTTGACATTAATTTATTCCCCTATCAAATTTTTATTTCATTATACTAATTCGGATTGGTGTCATCGGGTGCAAGTCCTGCGAGAATTGCTTCATAATGTGCCACTTTCTCATCCATATACTTTGCCGTGGCTTTCGCTTCCTCCAAGCGCTTATAGGCTTCTGTCCGCTGCTTCCGGATAATTCCATACCGCGCCTGCAGATTTTCCTCTGATTCTTCCTGCAGACACAGACGGCAATACTCCTGAATATCCTCAATTGAAGCACCACATCCCTTCAGGCACTTAATTCCCTGCATCCAGTTCACAGACTCTTCATTGAATACACGACGATTTTTCCCATCACGCTCACATGGTAAAAGTCCCTTATCTGTATAAAACCGCAAGGTATGCTCTGTTACATCGAACATCTTTGCTATCTGCCTGATTGTATAGTTCATAACTGTCCTCCTCTGAAGCTGCCACAAAACTCCTGCAAAAAATTCTTTACTTCGTGTTACACGAACCTGATAGAATCATTATAACATAGGAAAATATCTATGCAATCATAAGAACGGAGGCACAAACATGGAATATTTAACCTTAAATAACAGCATTCAGATGCCGCTTGTCGGCTTTGGCACCTTTATGCTCAACGGAAAAAGCTGCACTGATGCAGTTGTTTCTGCCATTCAGGCAGGATACCGCATGATTGATACGGCACAGGCCTATGGAAATGAGGAAGCAGTCGGTGCAGGCATTCGGGCAAGCGAAATTGACCGCAAAGAACTTTTTCTCATTACCAAAGTCAACTTTACTTCTTACGAGAATGCGGAACAGACTGTTTTGCAGTCACTTAAAAATCTGCAGACCGATTATTTTGATCTGCTGCTTCTGCACTGGCCGTTTGCGAACTATTATGCCGCATGGCGCAGCTTAGAAAAGCTGTATACGGATGGCAAAATCCGGGCGATTGGTGTTTCTAATTTTGAACCGGATCAGCTTCTTGATCTGATTGCTTATAATGAAATTGTCCCTGCAGTAAATCAGATTGAAACCAATCTATACTGCCAGCGCAGCATGGAACGCAGTTGGATGGACAAAAAGCAGGTGGCACACATGGCCTATGCCCCACTCGGTCAGGGGAACCGCAATGAAATGTATCAGGAACCCGCTGTGCGCGCTCTTGCAGAGAAATACAGCAAAACTCCGGCACAGATTCTGCTCCGCTTCCTTACCCAAAAAAATGTTGCCATCATACCAAGAAGCGCAAACCCGGAACATATCCGTGAAAACTTTGCGTTGTTTGATTTCACACTGACCGATGAAGAGATGGCAGTGCTTACTTCACTGGACAGAAAAGAGCCACTGACCGGGAAGCCGGAAACACCGGAACTGGTTGAATTTTCCCTGACATGGTAGTACAAAAGCGGAGAACACAATAGCGCGTTCTCCGCTTTTACTTACACATTCTTACACTTTTGACTATTCAGATAAAAAATCATATATTATATGGTTAAAATCTTTATTTTCTGACACTTTCCAAAAGCAACATAGTTTAATTTGCCACTTGGAATATCGTCATTACTTTCTATTACCCCATAAAACACTCTATGTAATCTCCTCCCCAAATTAAAAGTTGTGGTGTATCTTATCACCTAGTCCGTTTATTGTTCTTTATATAAAATAACAATACTATTGTAAATGAAATAAGCTGACCAATCAAAATTCTTACTATTTGCATACCATCTGCTTCATTATTTGATATGACATGAACGAGATTAGTGACAATTACATTATTGAACAAATGGTCTCCAAGTCCCATCCACAATGAGCCTGTCAACTTATATAATAAGGACCATTTAATGCTCATGATGCCTGCCAAAACGATATATCCAATTCCCATAATCAAAAGGGTTGGCAATGATGATTTTCCTTCAAGGTAGTCACGAAACGGCATTACCCAATGCCACACACCAAATAGGAATGCAATAAGAAAAACTACTTTTATGTATGATATATTTTCAAGAAATTTAGCAAAAAGCCCTCTGAAAATTCCTTCTTCCATCCATACGTTTATTATATTAAAAGCAATACATATCAGCACAAAAAGAATGCCGGTCTGCTTTTCCGTATCGCCATTCAGTAAAAAGCCGCTTACATAGAATTCCAGTTCTACATTTTGATTTGTAATGTATAGTATTAAACACTCAATTCCGTATGCAACAGCAAAACAAACGCTGCCTAATAAAATTCCTTTTCCGCAATTTCCAATTGCATGGTCATTTACAAATCCAATGTCTTTCCACTTCATTTTTGAAATAGAAAGAATAACAAATAGAAGAAAAACCCCGAATAACTTATGGATAAAGTTCTCTGCCAAGAACGATTTGTCAGTTCTTATAAAAAAGTATTCAACTATTCTTGCCACAGCACATATCATAAAAATTAGCCAGCAAGCTATTACGGGATATTTTCTAATTTTATCCATAAAACTCTTCCTCTTTGTTTTTGCAAATCACTAAATTCCAATTTAGCGTTCCATGTTTACAATATATTCTGTCGTTCCTTCTTCCAACTGTCGTTCCTTTGTTAATGCAAATCCATGACGCTGATAAAAGCGGATTGCATCGATATTTTTTTCTAGCACAAATAAATTTTTAACATTAAATGTTTGAATCGCAAACTCAATTAATTTTGTTCCGATACCCATATTTTCAAAGAATGAATCCACATATAACTCTATAATTTTCCTGCCTTCTATGTGAATCATCCCTTTCACAAATTCATCATCATATACCCAAATATTTTCCAAACTCTCAGGATGGTTAATATAATACTGTGCCAAAGGATAGACCTGCATTTCTTCGAATGAAACCTTGTCATTATGAAAAATTTTTCTGTAATTCATTCTTTTAGCAAAAATCAATATTTCCGCCAATCTTGAAGAATCATGTATATTTGCCTTTCTAATGTAATTCATAACCGTACCGTTTCCTTTGTGTTATATCGTTATATCGTTTCATCGTGTTCACGAACACTGATGAGGGAAAATACAAAAGTAAGAAAAATCTATAAAATAGTATAACACAAAATCATAGTAACATGGTGAACTGATTGAGTAGTGAAGCACTTAAATCAAATTACCTAACGTTCTTTTACAGTCAGATATGCAACCAGTCGTTGATGGCCCGGTATTGCTTCTTTTACAAACGGCATCACCGCATAGGTATGGTACATGCCTTCTGCAATCTCCAACGTCACTTTTGCTCCATAGCTTTTTAACCGTTGCGCGGTGGACTGCGCCGCTGCGGAAAAGACTTCATCTCCGCCATAGGAAAGATACACATCCTTTATGCCATCATAAATACCCTTTGAAGTGTACAGCAATTCTTCCGGAAGCTCTTTCCCTCCTGTCATTCCCTTGAAAATATTGTCAAGCGCGGTGGTGCTCATGATCAGATCCGTCCTGTTAAGCTCTTCTGCGCGTTTTCTTTCTTCTGCGGTCAAAGCGGATCCGGGAGAACTAAGAGCAATCTTCCCCGGCATCGGAACACCTTCTCCCTGCCTATTGATGAATGACATCAACCAAAGAACCATAGCCGCTCCGGATGAGCCTCCTAAAAATGCAATCTTCTCTGCCGGATAATGTTCTAATGCCATTTTATAAGTTGCATATAGCATATTCAGTGCATCGATCAGATCATGCTCCGGTGCAAGTGGAAAATACGGAAGCAGCATATTTCTTCCGGTAGTTTTTGCCAGGGATACCAGTTCCTTTGCCTGAGACGGCTTCGGATATTTCAGCATTCCCCCACCGGCTACATAAATACACACATAATCGGATTTCTTCTTATGAGAAATCTCCAGTACCGGAAAATTTTCTACCTTGTGCGTCTGAAAGGTAAGTTCCGGATCTTTTAATTCAGGAATGGAAGGCTTTGCCTCCGCGGTATGAAACATTTTCATGAGTTCATCATATGGCTTTGCCATAAATTTCTGTATTGGTATGATGTGGAACATTGTTTTTAAAATGGTATATCTTACTGACATTCTGATTCTCCTTCTTACTTTTCTCCTGGGATTTCGATCTGCAACATAAACTTTGTGATCTCCCGGATTTCCTGCTTCATCATTTCTGTATCCACTTCCGTTGCCTCGGCCAGACCAAACATTGCAAAGATGTAACTATATGCCCGCATATGTGGATCGCGAATCTTCCATACCCCTTCTTCGTTTCCGCGAATTAATATTTTCTCCAGCATTTTTGCTTCATTCCGGAATATTGGCAACCGGAACACATCAAAATTCTGACGAAATTCTTCATTTTTCAATTTATCTCTGTATAAATCAATGACCGCAACAAACTGCGCTTCCGTAACCATCAGCAATTTCCGGATAATCTCTGTCACCGGAATGCTTTTATCCTCGCAATATTCGCCTAAAATCGTTCCGGCAGGATTTCCTCTTCCAAAAAGAATCTCATCGTAGAGTTCCTTTTTGCTGTGAAAGTATCGCAGTATCGTTCCACGGACCACACCGCATGCTGCCGCAATCTCATCAATTCCAACTCCGGCATACCCTTTTTCCAGAAACAGTGCGGAGGCTTTCTCCAATATCTGCTTTTTTCTCACTTCTGTATCATTGATTCTTTTTTGCATAAATAATCGCCTCCTCCCTCTTAATGACTTTTTGTCATTATAACAGTTAGTCGAAACTAATTCAAGTCTTTATGTAACAAAAAAGGCAAGTATTCCTTTTGAATACTTACCTCCGAATATTGCTTTTCTTCTGGCTATTCCGATTTTGCCTGTCTATTTTTTATCATTTTCTTCTTCATCACGTGATGTTCAAACTCAACCCATGCGATCTCGGCAAATATCACAATCAACAAAATAACCACCTGAAATACGCTGCTATCCAGTTTTTCTATAAAATATACAAAAACGGATAATGTAATAAAAAGCGCACATCCAAAAATTATAAGATTTCTGCCATGTCTATGATTCCATTCCGTAACACTCGTCAGTTCATCTTCACGAGGCGGTTTCTCTCCCGTGTTTATTGTTACCGGTTTTTCAGCCTTATACTGTCTTATTCCAAGTATAATAAAAATAAGCGAAACCAGTAATGAAATTACCAAATAAATAATTATAGCAGCCATATCTATCCTCTGCATATGCCACAGCCTCCTTTTTATGTCTGGATGGTTCGTCCAGATAGCTTATGTAAATTTGCTTATTTACTATTGTAACAATTACATGCCTTTTCAAGTTTCACAAAATCAAGACATCTACTTTTTCCCTTATAATTGGATTCACCTACGCATAAACTATATAAACAATTAGCTTTATTAATGATTATCTCGGCATTTTTTCTACACCATGTAAGTTCATCAATACATAACTGCTTATAATATTTTTCAGCGATCGTATCTTTCTTATCCTCTTTGAGATTTACTTCTATTAACTGTTTATCCTCCACCGGAATCATAAGATTATAATTTAATACTCCCAACAATTTCCCTTTTTTATCAAATATTTTATCAAAATCTGCTCTGGGATTCATTTTCTTATGTTTTTCTACCGGATGTGATAATGGAATAAGATATTTATGTTCATTGCATACTACAACTGTACCTACATATATTCGATGCTGCTTTCCAATTTGCGGAGAAACTGATGAGACTCGATCATCAATATTATGTAGATTTCTAATATATTTCATATCTATCTGGTATAGATTTAATCTTTCCTGTTTCATATACCTCCTCATATTAAAAGTGGCTATGCTAAAAAGCATAGCCACCATGAAGAATCACCAAAGGCGATTCTTACGCTTTTACAACCTCCACTTATAGGTAGGACTCACCTTTAATATTATAATACCAAAAATCGAAAAATAGTCAATACAATTTATGGCAAAATTTACTTCTATGCATAAACCCCCAGTTTATTTAATGAATTTTCCTATATGCTTGTCCAATCTCCATTTTGGTGCCGCGCTATCATCGGCATAATACTCATCTATTGCTATGATTTTATCATTTTTCATTTGAATAAAGGACGTTACATGAAAAGAAATACTTTTATCTTTAGGATAGATTTGTGTAACAGTAATAATCAAATCATTTATCATTTCTACCCGCTCAACAATTCCATCCCACTCCCCAGGGTACTCACAATTTGCAATAATATATTCATCTATCGTAAAATGTTCATTAGGACAATGCCAATTCACATAGGCATCTTCATATCCAAAAGAAGCATCAAAATAATTTATAATTGTGCTTAATGCCGTACCATGACCACCTATAACTATATTTTTTCCTTTGTAGTGTTCTATCAGTTTCAATAATGCAGAAACATTTCTTTCCTGAACTTCTTGAAGACATTCACCATCCAGTAATTTATAGTTGAAATCATCCCATTGTTTTGAGCAAATGAGACAAAATCATCAATCCATCCACTATCTACTTTTCTTTCATGGAATTCATCAATCAATTCAATTTTAATCCCCTCTAAATCTGCGAATTCCTTAATTGTATCTACAGCACGTCGAAATGGACTTGATACAGCAACATTGATTTCTTTGTCTGCTAAAAATTTGGTGACAAGTTTCCTGTCATTTAAACCTTTAGGGGTTAGCTCACGTAAAGCATCGTTGTGGTTATTATAATTCGGCTCTGCATGACGCACATAATACACTTTTGTCACTGACTGCACCTCATTAATTTCCAATTTACATATTTTGTTCTACTTCAATCTATTTACCATAAATACCACCATACATCTCTATCGCTTTTGCTAACCCTTCTGGATTATCCATGTTCACTTCATGTCCGGAATGAGCAATGGTAACAAATTTTGCATTTGTCAATTTTCCTGTAAGGTTGATTGCAGCCTTTTTATTGACCTTATCCTTTTCGCCGCACATAACAAGTACAGGACACTTTACCCTGTCAAGCTCCCTTGTGAAATCCAGATCTGCCATGGAATTTGTAAGTGTAATAAAATCTTTCTTACAGAATCCAATGTCCTTAAACTGACTTTCCGGCATAAATTTGAACAGCACATTTTGTATCTTAAGAAGAAATTTAGGCATATCATACTGTGGTGCAATAAGCACAAGAGAACCTGCTTTTTGAGGAAAATCTATAGCGTAATTCAAAGCAAGAACTGCGCCAAGCGAGAGTCCGCAAAGATGAACCGGCTCTGAAAAGACATTACAGTATTCACAAAATGAAGAGTATATTTTACTGTAAGTACAATTTCCCTCACGGATAAACTCACTCAATTCAGGAATAACCATTTCCAACTTATCTGCAAGACATTCTTTTGTTTTATCCCAGCTTGACGCATTCTGTCCAAGCCCATGTACAAAAATATACTTCATTTCCATATCTCCCAAATTTTTCCTGATTTCATGTTCTTCTTACTTACGCAAAATACCTTTTGGCACTTACATCATAAGATATATTCCATCTGTCTTTCTTTTGTCCGCATTCCCATTTTCTCATAAAATCTCTCTGCCGAGGTATTTCCTGCCCATACATTCAATGTTACTTCATAACAGCCCAGCTGCTTTGCTTGGTTTTTAACATATTCAAACAGACATTCACCAATATGCCGGCCCCGTGTCTCTTGACTGACACATAGATCATCAATAAAAAGGGACTTAAATGGCACCATATTGTTTGAAAAAGGCTGCTCCTGTAATTGACAAAAGGCATACCCTACGCAAACATTATCCTCATCCACTGCAACATATATTGGCTTTTCATCATTTTTCAAAAGTTCCATTAATTCGTCTGCAGTATACTTTGTCGTACCTGGAATAAAAATATCAGGCCTTATATCTGCATGAATTTGTAAAACCTGCTTTAACAATTCCAGAATTATCGGGATATCTGTTTCTTCTGCTTTTCTGATAATCATTTTTATTCTCCAATCTGCTAATAACAGTTTTTTATTGTTTTCTTTTTCACGCATCTTTCTGTAAATCGGATCTAGCTGATCCATCATCATTAAAATGTTTTTTCAATGCTTTCTCTGTCGGATAAATTGATGCAATCATAATAATACATTGAATTGTTACAAGAATCACCCCTGCAAATCCGATCGTATTCTTATCACGGTGGTACAATGGAATATGTATCAAAGCGGATGGGATCATCATTAGCCATCCTGCTTTCCACCAAAGTTTTCCACAATAGTCGTGAGCGAATTTCCACGTATCCATATTTTTCATCGAACGGGGTGTTCTGTATCCCAACATACCGTTTATATGTTTGGGGCAATGCTTCCACATCATTCTTCCACCAATAACCATAACAACAGGAATTATTAAATCACATATTAACATAAACCACCAAAACCACATAAAATCCATCTCCTATTTATCAGAATAAATCATGTTTATATCTCTTTACAACAGCCCTGCAAACAGTCTCATAAACAACTGCCCCAGCCGCAGATAGGTACTCCGTCCGGTAAGATATTCTTCCGTGACTTCCCGACAGTCATTCATTGTCGCTTTCAGATCGTCCCGTATGTCCAGAACTGCCTGATTATCTGCCATAAAACATCCATTTTCAAAATGATGATAGAGACTCCTGTAATCCAGATTTATCGTTCCGCAGGTTGCCATACAGTCATCTGCAACACTCATCTTGGCATGGCAGAAGCCGGGTGTCCACTCATAGATTCTTACTCCATGTTTTACGAGTCCGTGATAAAAGGATCTTGTAATGCTATAGATAAATTTCTTATCCGGAATTCCCGGTGTGATAATTCTGACATCCACTCCGCGCTTTGCAGCAAGGCACAAAGCATGAGACATCTCATCGGTAATGATCAGATACGGTGTCATAAACCAACAGTATTTTTCTGACTTGTCTGCCATGCTGATATACACTTCCTCGCCTACCTGTTCATCATCCATAGGAATATCCGCATACGGCTGCACAAATCCATTCTGCTTAGCCTGGTAATCGTTTTGCACGAGAAATTGACTGAAATCCGTGTCATTTTTATCTTTTTCACTGACAGCATTCCACATCTCTAAAAAGGTGATCGTTAAAGATCTGACAGCCTCCCCTTCCAACCGGATTCCGGTGTCTTTCCACTGTCCATATGGATTGGTATAATTAAAATACTCATTCGCCAGATTATAACCGCCTGTAAAACCGACTTTTCCATCAATGACTGTGATCTTTCTATGGTCACGGTTATTCAGAAAGACATTTAACCCCGGCGTAAACGGATTAAATACTCTGCATTTGATTCCAAGCCGTTCCATCTTCTTCACAAAATCGGTGTTAATAAATCCGATTGATCCCATATCATCATAAAAAACACGAACCTCTACACCTGCTTTTGCACGCTCTACAAGCACATCCTGAAGCTGATGCCATGCCTTATCATCTTCGATTGCATGATACTCCATAAAAATGAATTTTTCCGCTTTTGACAGATCGTCAATCTGTGCATGCAGACCTTTGATCGCTTCATCATAGTATGTAACATCTGTATTCTGATACACCGGGTAATGTGCATTTCCCTGAATGTACTCACTTATATTTCCAGCTTTGGGTGTCTTTTTCTTAATCCTTTCCAAATCCTCCTCATTTTCCGGAAGCAATGGGAACAGTTTCCTGTCAATATCTATATACCGCTGCTTCATTTTTCGCGTGCCTCCGTTTAATCCAATCAGCAAATACAAGGACACACCCATAATCGGAAAGACAAGGATCAAAATAATCCATGGCATTTTCATAGACGAAGTTTTATCTGAGGAATACAAAAACAAAACCAGAATTCCTGCAAACAATCTTGTAATCAGATTGATAATTTCTGCATATTCATTCAATCTTGTAATCATAACGATGATAAAAGCAGCTTCCAGTAATATGCAAAATCCGGAAAAACATAATCTCTTAACTCCATTCTTCGTAATTGCTCTGCTCTCTAAAGTATCCTGCTTCATATAAATGCCCTCCCCCTTTGTACATGGCTTTGCATCGTTCTTTCCTCTGATTGCTTTACATTTTTAATCTTATATCCGCTGATATCATAATTTGCTTACTTACTATTGTAACAATTTCATTACTTTCCACGATAAATCAAAAGTAATACTAAGCTTTGCACCGGTTCCATTCAATACAAACCAACTGTTTTACTTGCCTAGGGATATAGGTTTTAGTCCATTTTTCCTTATATTTTCTAATTCTTCTGCTGTTAAGCACTGTGACTCATAAAGCCGTAAATATTCTTTTGACACATCTGAATCAAATATTAATACGTCATCAGAATTTATCGTAACATCAACACCACTATGATACAATTTCCCAATCGGATGCATAGACATATCTGCAACTCTTCCAAGTAAAATATTACTTGTTGGTGTAATGTTTAATCTTATTTTATGCTCTGCCAAAAAGCGAATTACGGATTCGTCACCAGCTGCTACTATACCATGTTGAACCTCATCAAGTTCTAATTCTTCTACTGCTGTTCTTACGTCTTTAGCAGTTCCCCATTCCCCAACATGTGCTTTTAATCTTAATCCTTCCTTTTTTGCACGTCGATAAATTCCTTTAAAATTTTCAATAGGTTGCGCTAATTCATCTCCATATAAATCAATAGAATAAAAATTTTTGTTTCCCCAAAAGTAAGATAAGCACTCCTCTAAATAACTGATTGGACAGTGTCTTGATAATCCTATCTGGAGCCTTAATTCGATATTGGGAGCGATCTCTTTTTGAGCACTTGTAAAAGCATTAACCAACTCATCAATATCATTATTAAAAAATTCCTTTAACCCCCAAACATCCTCCCCAATTTCAAGCACAGTTACCCCATCTTCCTTAGCTTGTTGAAAGGATGCTCTGATTAAAAGTTTTCTCATCTCAGTACTATTGAAATCCTGACCAATATATTTTTGACTCCATTGATCCATCTCATCCATTGATGCTAAAGGACTCACTAATGGCTCAATTTTTTTACCAGTTATCTGATATATGAACTTTCTATTTCCCCCAAGCACAAAATGATTATGTAAGTCTGCTTTCGGATATTTTCTTAATTCTTCCAGATTTCTTTGCTTCAATGCATCTGTAAAATTATACATAAATCTGTTGTCTCCCAGCCGTCTGATATTCTCCATAAGTTCTAATTTATTTAATGAATGTTCCTATGTGCTTGTCCAATCTCCATTGTGGTGCCGCGCTATCATCGGCATAATACTCATCTATTGCTATGATTTTATCGTCTTTCATTTGAATAAAGGACGTTACATGAAAAGAAATACTTTTATCTTTAGGATAGATTTGTGTAACAGTAATAATCAAATCATTTATCATTTCTACCCGCTCAACAATTCCATCCCACTCCCCAGGGTACTCACAATTTGCAATAATATATTCATCTATCGTAAAATGTTCATTAGGACAATGCCAATTCACATAGGCATCTTCATATCCAAAAGAAGCATCAAAATAATTTATAATTGTGCTTAATGCCGTACCATGACCACCTATAACTATATTTTTTCCTTTGTAGTGTTCTATCAGTTTCAATAATGCAGAAACATTTCTTTCCTGAACTTCTTGAAGACATTCACCATCCAGTAATTTATAGTTGAAATCATCCCATTGTTTTGAGCAAATGAGACAAAATCATCAATCCATCCACTATCTACTTTTCTTTCATGGAATTCATCAATCAATTCAATTTTAATCCCCTCTAAATCTGCGAATTCCTTAATTGTATCTACAGCACGTCGAAATGGACTTGATACAGCAACATTGATTTCTTTGTCTGCTAAAAATTTGGTGACAAGTTTCCTGTCATTTAAACCTTTAGGGGTTAGCTCACGTAAAGCATCGTTGTGGTTATTATAATTCGGCTCTGCATGACGCACATAATACACTTTTGTCACTGACTGCACCTCATTAATTTCCAATTTACATATTTTCTTCTGCTTCAATCTATTTATTCTTGAACATACTGTTTATGGTCTTAATCAGCACTGCTATTCCTAATCCCACAGATCCACCTGCCAAAATAATCATAAAACATTCCTCATATCTGAACCGGTTTGCGGTAAAAGACCATATTCCCGCTAGCAACGCAAAAATAAATGCAACCACACTCTCCAAGATTAAAACAATTCATCCAGTAAAAGATAATACCGATACTTTTCACCATTATAATCTATCCCCAGTTCATCTAAGAACATTTGAGGATTAAAATCACAAATCTTTTTGCCATCAGAATATCTACCCGCAAAATTAGCTGTCAGACTTCTGATTGCAATTGCGACATCCTGCCATCGATCCGCTGGTCCCATTTTTCCAATGTCAATGAATCCGTTTATTTTACTACCGGTTACAAATATGTTAGGAAGGCAATAATCTCCATGAGTAAAAACAATGTCCTCCTCCGGGCGATTGCTTTTTAACCATTTCAGGAGTTCTTCTGGATTTTGAAATCCATTTGGTCCAAAAGTTTCTGGTTCAACATTATCTAAATCCACTAGATCATGCATTACATTATATTCTGCTGCTTCTAATCTTTTCATAAGTCTGCTGCTTTGATATGGGCATTCCGTAACATCAATCTCCCACAAACATTTTAATCCCTGAGCGGCAATTTTTATCAACTGTTCTGGCTCTTTCAGGTATTCTCTCGCACAGAGCATCTTACCACCCATCTTACTCATAAGTGTATAGGCCATGCCGTTTTTGACACAATATGCCAACATTGTAGGAACCGGTAGTTGCTGGTTCAGCCACTTCGTAATTGCATACGCATTATCTGTTTCTTCATTCTGTGGTTCAATTTTCAAAACGTGATTATCATATATACGAACTTCTGAACCTGACATGCCAACTTTATCTAAACAGTATGTCTCTTTACCAATGATTCTTTGTATCTCTTCTGGAATACCTAACTTCATTTTGTCTGCTATCCTTATATTATACTTGCCCTTTTATATTTACAAATTCTTCATATTCTCCAAAGTATCAAATTAATCCATAATTGTATGCAATATTATGATATACATAAAATATTCTTGTCAACCGATTGCATCTACATAAGCTGGAATTTTATTTATAACCAACAACTGCGATAACCTCATTATTCATGAGTAGATAACATATTCTTCTGCCTTCACTCAAAAATGATCCACCGGATCATTTTCTCATATGCATGGCAACTAATAAAGTCATTAGAACAACTAATGACATTTTCATTTGCATTTATTGGCAGTTTCATTTCAAGAGAATAGCCTTCTTCGTTTGACTTTCCGCCATTTAAAGAAAGCACTATCTCTTTAATTTTCTCTAAACTCAACTCGTTTGCAGGCACCCAAGAACAAATATCTAAAATGTCCATATCTATCATTCCTTTCGTTCACAGAAAAATTGTTGTAAGAATGATTCGATGCATCATACAATTTTATACCCGGCGTCTTGAAGAAGCTTCAATGCCCTTTCGTAATTTTCCTGTTTCGTCATAATGTAATCTGTGTTAAAAGTAGAAATTGCAAAAATACCTATTTTATGATCTGCAAGAATCCCGGAAATTTCTGATAAGATCCCAATCAGAGAAAAGTCAAGGATCCCCTGTATACGAAATCCCTTCCAGCCATCGTCTCTTTCCGTAACATTAGTTGGAACCTCCGCAGTAATACATACCAGGGAATTTTCTTCAGCTGTTTTTCCAATAAAACAGTATTCCGAATCCAACTTAGCAAGTGAATAATCCTCTACTTTACATACAGAAAAATCATAATCAATTCTTTTTATTTCCATCGTAGCTAAACCCACAGATGTATGCACCATAATTTTCATAAACTTTTATTTTATCGCTCTGATTAAGAATAAAAGTTATAGTCGTAATATGCTCGTCTGTTTTCTGAATAAGAACCCTTTCGTCCTTATTTGTTGTATCAGGTAAGTTTCCGCCGTATTCTCCTGCTATTAAAATCTGTTCGTTTGGTAATTTGTCGCAAATTGCAATAAGTTCATCTTCATCATAATCAATCATACAATTTTCAATTTTTCCATTATTGCAATCTAGGATAGTAGTCTTTTGAGAAGAAATGATAATCATTTTATTTGAAATTTCCTTAGAAAAACCAAGCCACTCAAAGCCTCCAACAGAAAAACTTGTTACTAATTTCCAACCGTCAATATACTGGCAGGCTCGAATGCTTTCATTATACTTCATCAGCATAAATATTCCTCCTCTAAAATCAAACGAAATGCTCTCTTACAAGCTGCGATTCATGCAATCACTAAACATTATTTTATTCTTCATCATTCTCTGAAATATCGACTATAATCTATTTTTTATGAATAGCAGCTAAAAATTCCAGCATCCTTGCATTGATCTCTTCTATCTGGGCTCCCACAAAGTGAGGATGATGCCCTCCACCCTTTACCTCATAAACTTCTGCATCAGGCACTTTTTTCTGTAATTCTTCACAAGTCCCGAAAGGGTCATTTTCTCCATTAATAAACAAAACAGGACACTTTATTCCACCCCATTCTTTCTCTGTAAGGCTTGGATGTGACTGCCAATCAGAAACCGTTTTTCTTAAATAAGTTTTCCAGTCACCTCTATGTGCTTCATAATGGCGAAGTTTCATATCTTCAATAAAATCGGTATCATTCCTGCTTATAAGACTTTCCGGCAAAAAATTCTCTGCCCCAGCAGCTCTGGGATATGCACCTCCTCCAATCGTTATAAGGCTTTTCACTTTTTCCGGATATTTTGCTGCCATATAACAGCCTACATATGCCCCGCAACTATAACCAATCAAATGAGCACTTTTTATTTCCAGCACATCAAGAAACTTAGCCATATCATCTGCTATCATACGGCTATTCCAGTCTAAATTCTCGCACATGGTACGCCCGTGACCACGAAAATCAGGGTAAAGGCAACGATAATGACCTGCAAAAGGAAGAATTTGTCCTGAAAATGCTAATAAACCTCTGCTAAAATGACTGTGTAAAAAAAGAACAGTTTCTCCTTTCCCAAATTCTTCATAAAACATATTCAGATCATTTAATTTAACGTAAGGCATTTTTCCTTTTCTCCCTAATATACAAAATGGAATATCATCTAAAATTCCAATTTACATATTTCGTACTCCTGCAATCTATTTACTATTAAACATACGGCTATCCATATATAACTATAACACATGAAAAACAGTTGCGTAAAAATACAATCATTGCACACTCGCATGATACAGGTCCATAAAATAAGAATCTGTACGCAATAGTTCTTCAAAAGTCCCTTGTCCCACGATCTTTCCTTCTCTAAAGAGAATAATTCTGTCAAAACCGGAAATGGAATTTAACCTATGTGCAATGGCAATGACTGTTTTGTCTTTCAATTTACTCATAACAGATTTCATTACATTTTCTTCGGTTAAATTATCCATTGCAGATGTTGCTTCATCCAAAATGACAAGTTCAGGAGTTTGAAACCACAAGCGAGCCAATGCAAGTCTCTGTTTTTCTCCACCGGATAAACAAGTCCCTTTCTCACCAATCTCGGTGCTCAAGCCTTCTGCAAGATTCTCAACCAGATGAGATAGCTGCACTTCTCTCAATGCTTCCCGCATTTGTTCTTCCGGCACCATTCTGTCAAATACCAGATTTTCTTTTATTGTTCCATCAAAAACAGGGGCATCCTGTGATAGGAAACTGACCCGGTCATACAGATTATCAAGACAGATTCCTCTTAACTCCATGTCTCCTAAGCGGACTTTTCCCTGACTGTATTTCAGTAATCCCAATAATATTTTAATCAGGGTTGATTTTCCGGAACCGCTTTCTCCTACAAAAGCGATCTTTTCTCCCTTTTTTATGGACAGGCTCAAATCATCAATAATTTTTCGTTCCTCATATTGAAATGATAAATTCTTAATTGCTATTTCACCGATATCCATATGGATTGCATCGCCTTTTGTTAATTGAACATCATCCTTTAAATCCAGAAATTCTTCAAATCTCTTATAGGATGCCTTATCCAATTTATATTGAACATAAAGTACATTAAAAATTGCAATCGGCGTATAAGCATTTTCAATCAGTGTAATTAGTGCAACTACCGAACCCACTGTAAGATTTTGCGTTTTCCATGCGTAAAAAAGAATCCCGATATCCAGCATGGCCACAAGCAGCGCAAATATTGTAAAAAATGCCTCATGGATCATATTCATTTTTACTTTTGATGAAACAATATCCTCTTTGGCCTTATTCGTTTTCTTTATTTCATTCGGAAACTGTTTACTCATACGGAATACCGGCATTTCCATAAAGCCTCTGACCAGATAATGGTTGAACAGCTCTTCACTGTTCAAAATCTTTTCTTTTATCTTATACAAAAACTTTAGTAAAATATTGGTTATGATAAAAATGAGTATATAGCCTGCAAACAGGACATAGGTAACTTTTTTATCAATTTTCCAGATAAAGTATACACTAAAGACGATGGTCGGAATCAAGTCGCGAATCAACCGCAGCCAGAAATGAAATACCACATTTCTTCCTGCTGATGAACCATTTTCAATCCTCTGAACCAGTTTCCCGGTACCTGTTTTCTGATATTCTGCATAATCAATGGTACTTATTTTTCTAAGTGACAAAAGCTTAAAATCCAGATAAATACCATGCTCCAGTTTCTTTTCCGGATAATTATCCAGATAGTTCATACCATAATTTATCAATAAAATAAACCCATATATGACAACTCCTGCAAATGCAAGTGTCCCATCAGCCAGTCCATCAATGACCTTCTGGAAATAGTCGGCCTTGTAATTAGCCATAAATGCATTAAATATACCCAGTCCAATGTAGATCAATACCCATATTCTGTTTTTCTTTAATACTTCTTTTATATAGCGCATAACTGTACTCCTTTATATTATATTTCAATCATCAGGTCAGTACAGTCAACGACTGCCAGCAAGTTTCTTTCACCTCAGCACAATCTGCCAACAGTTTACATCAACTGTACTGAGTAATTACCTCGGATCAATTTCATACGAATCTCACCTCTTTCATATAAGATATTTCGGTTACTATATACCAAAATTTCTTTTACTTTGTTTTATATGTAAGTCAAAAACAAACGGAACGTTGTTATTTATTCATGTTCTCAACTAAGCTCGCAGCTTTTACGGTCATCTCCACCCAGCCCGGCACAAAACCACTTCGTAATGCATTTTTAACAGATTTAAGATTCGACCAGGTACAGCAATAAAACGGCACCTTTCCTCTATCCATTATCTCTATTGCCAAATTACTGGTTAAGGAAGAAGCAATCCCCTGCCTGCGATACTCCGGCAAAACATCAACTCCAATCTGCCACATATCATCACAATCTGCAGAACAGGCTGCAAGTCCGATCAGTTTTCCATTATCATAAGCGCCAACTCCAAGAACATCCAGTTGCTTTCGATCTTCACAAAGTGCATTGCTCCAGACCGGAAGATACAAATTTGCAAAATCCTTTTGTTCCAACACCTTAAGGTGATAGTTGCATTCTCTTCTTTTCAAAACATTAACATCTGGCAAAAAATACTCTGCCATAAAACAAACACGATATCCGTTTTCTTTCATCCGTTCATCCAGCCAATGCATATTAGGAGTTTCAAAACAATGATAAAATTCATATTTGCTCAGATAGCTTTCAACAATTTCTCTATATTCATCTTTTACAGATGCAACTATATTATTTCCATATGAAACCAGATTGCAGGCAATCGGTTCTTTATAGTATTTTCTTGCCAATGGACCAATCCCAGACTTTACAAACACATTTGTGTCCATAAGAAAATCAGAAGCCTTAGCATTCGTATCGTAGGCAGATTGCTGCATTGCAATATCAAGTATCTCTTTATTTGTCATATTTTGATCCCCTCATAATTTGCCAGGCTTGAATTTCACGGCCTGTCTAATCACTTATTTGCATTATATTTTGTTCCTGTCAAAAAACACAAAACAGGTACTCTGATACTAATTTCACAGCAAATAGCGGTCATCAGATAAGCAAATAGCACCGGGCCGGTATACAAGACAATGGTTTTATTTCCAACAAAACCATATAATATATACTGAAACAAAACAACCCAGATAAAATGATAGATATAAAATAGGAATGACCTTTTATTCATATAATTGGAAATTTTACCTTCAAAGTTTAAATTTCTTTTTGCTAAGCCTATGAAAGCAATTATCATAATCCACTCTGATACACATTTTGTAATAAGGTTTAAAAATACCAATTCCACATCTGACCAAATAAAAAGATAAACGTTCAAAATAGTTGCTATCAGGCCAACACCAAGCAATAATAAACTATTCTTCTCTGCTTTATCGACTACTTCTTCATCAGCAAGTACATAATATCCTATCAGAAATAGATAGGTATATTCCACAAAGCTTTTTCCACCTATGGAAAGCAGTTCACTTAGCAGTGGGAGGGGTAAACCAAATACCAAAACCATTTTGAACGGAATCGTTTTCCTCAACTTAACAGGGATCTTATTCAACAGTGTAATTACACAAACCCCTGCCATCGAAATAATCATCAGATATAACAAAAACCAAAACTGTCCAAGTGAAAAGCCGCCATCTGCCCCGGTCCAATCTGTCAATTTTGTAAAAAACACAACGTAATGCGCCCAAAATCCACCCTGATAAGAACCATGAAAGCTGTCTGCCAAATACGTCATAACAGGCATGAAAAAGATGGTTCCAAACAAAAGTGGAACCAGTAACCTATGTACTCTCTCAATCAGATACTCTTTTTTTGTCCTCTTTTGTAATGCAAATTTTGTACTTATACCTGCTAACACAAACAACAGCGGCATAAAATAAGGACTGAAAAAGACAATAATACTGCTAATTGCCCGATTCCCTTCAAAAAAAATATAGTTCGGCTCCCCCCATGTATTCCATGCCTGTGCTGCATGATATGGTATAAGTATCAAAAGTATAAGCCATCTTAAATTATCAATGTAATGCTTCCGCATATTTAAAATCATATCTTCTCACCTAACGAACAAATACTATTTGTACCAGTAAAACCCATCGTTTTGAGTATGAACCAAAGCACCTTTAGGTATTCGTTTGCAAATAATGTGGACATCCATATAATCTGGCATCGGAGAAAGCATACCAATAATCCCCATTGGAATACATATTCCCGAAAGAACTGCATTGGATGGAGACAAAAGAAATATAGCCAAAGGTATTATGCCTAAAAGCATAGGCATTAAACTCATTATTATAAAACGACGTTTGCTGATTGGTTCGTGACATACTGCAAAAGCAGCAAACTTTTTTAAACATATTCCTATGTAGACTTTTTGACCTTTTTTATAGCAAACTCCATGTAAAACTTCGTGAACAGGCATCAATAGCAGCCCCAATATTATACCCAATGGAACATATATCGGATTCATTGCTCTTTCGCCAATAACAAACCATTTAATATATATTATTGCATAACTAAAAATAAGTGGTAAAATACCGTACGGCATACTGCTTTTAAAAATATTATCCGGTCTTTCTATTCGTTTTGCATTGTTTGGCAACGTATTTTCCGGGAAATCTGTATCCCAGGATTTGTTACCGCACCAAATTATTTTAGGCATAAATGCATCACCTCCAAATTCCAATTTACACAGAAAAATTGCTATAAAAAATAATTCGATCCATCACACAATTTTATACCCGGCATCTTGAAGAAGCTTCAACGCCCTTTCGTAATTTTCCTGTTTCGTCATAATGTAATCTGTGTTAAAAGTAGAAATTGCGCAAATACCTATTTTATGATCTGCAAAAATCCCGGAAATTTCAGACAAAATCCCAATCAGGGAAAAATCAAGGATCCCCTGTATACAAAATGCCTTCCATCCATCATCTCTTTCCGTAACATTAGATGGAACCTGTGCAGTAATACATACCAGGGAATTTTCTTCATCTGTTTTTCCTATAAAACAGTACTCCGAATCCAGCTTGGCAAGTGAATAGTCCTCTACTTTACATACAGAAAAATCATAATCAATTCTTTTTATCTCCATCGTGTTTTCTGCCATAGCGCCTGCAATTCTATCCATAACGATTCTCATCCTTATTTACCACAAATATCACCATACAACCATACATATCCATTAATATAGGCTTCTACTTCCTGTAGATGTACGTTTTTTCAAAATTATATGTACCAAATTTGTGCGTTTCTTCAAAATTATAGCAATTGAAATATACCCGTGGAATGATTTCTTTTATTTCCATGGTCTTTCTTTACCAAGCCAGCCCTTTTCCTCCCAATATGCAACATCCTTGGGATTTGCAATTATCTTCTGCATGAAACGCATAACCATAAACATTCCCCTGGTTTTGATCCCCGGTTTCACATTGCCCGAACGGTTTCTGATTTTCTTTGCAATTTCTGATGTTGCTATATCAATTTTTCTCTTTTTCTTTTCACTGACGCCGTTCCAATTAACGGCAGCAACACTAACTCCATACTGATATATCCTGGCCACTCCCCAGAAAAGCAGACTATCCATCATATCCTTGTTCGTCGATTTCATGCCTGCACCAGCCGCTGTCGATATGCATACGCCCTGCTTTTTAAACATCGATTCTTCCGGACAATGCACCATCCATCTGTATCCATAATGATCTAAAAAGGCCTTCATGGATCCTGTCGCATGATATACATAAACCGGACTGGCTAAGATAATCACATCCGCTTCATCGATTGCAGCCGTTAATGGCTTTAGTTTTTCATAATGGGGACATTTCTTCTCCGATTCCAGAATGCATCTTGTACATCCAACGCAAAATTCTCCAAAATCTCTTGGAAGAAAGAATTCTTTTATCTCGCCATCTAATTTTTCTGCTAACATATGAGCAATATGATAGGTTGAGCCTTTATGACTTTGACCATGTATTATTACGATCTTCATGTTATCTCTATTTACAGCAAGAATGCCCCGACGGCTGCACTTCAAAAGTGATTCAGCCGCCTCTGTATCCATTTCTCTTTTCTTTCTCCGCATTTCGCTAAACATTATTTTTCCTCCATGAACTGAATGATAATCTGTTGCATCTCTTTATAAAGGAAAAATATTTTTCTGGATGCTCCTTGTATCCATTTTTCTGAAGTATCTTCGACATGTTCTGATAACCTTCATCCTGCAAAGTAAGATGATTAATCATAATATCTACATCCACACTTCCCACATGACCTTCTTCCGGAAACATTAAATCCGGGACCCAGCCTCCTACCACACGGATTTCATCTTCATATTCCCGAAAAACATTAACCAACTCTACCAGAACTCTATGTGCTGCCCGCTTCTGACCTTCCGAATAGTCTATGCTGCTTTTCAAGTCTTCATCTCTTATCACCTAAGAATCTCCTTCCTCAAAACCGCATCCGCCATTTCTTCTCCCCTGCCCTTTATCTGCATACAATCCAAATATATTTGCAGCGGGGATACTACTGCTAAGTCATCAATCACCCTATAATCCTTGATATAGGAATCATTTTCTAATGAAAAAATAACCACATTTGAACCACTGTTTACTTCTTTCATATCCAAATACCGGATTGCTTCCTGAATATCCTCCGGCGCTATATAAACATGTACCTTATTATAACGCACCACCGGCGTATAATGCACTCCACCGGACAATCCGGTAAGATAAGAATCAATCCCCGTATCTGTCTTCATTTTTTTAATCGTTCCTCAATAACAGATATATTATCCAAACTATAGCAAGCATAGGATGTTATTTCTTTTCTACCATAATCCCTGCTCCATTCCAACAAGAGTGATTCCGGATCAATAACCTTATAACCATCCGGCATTTTTTCTACCCATGCATTTTCCACCAGAACTTTCATCAGTTTGGATACCTGTCCAATACTGCAATTTACCTTTTCCGATAGATATTTAAGCTTCCATGTCTTAGTTACATCCGCAAACAACTCGCGCAAAATACAGGAAGACACCACGGAAGTCTTTTCAAATATGAACACAGACCTTTGCTCTTTGGGCCTTGGATTCTTATTTCCTTTTTCAGACAAATAAATAGAATGACCTACAAACCAACAGTTTCCGGCATAGTCAAAATAACCCATCCCGTTATCTTCACATATTTGTGCGGTTCTCTCTGAAATATATGGAGCAACCAAAATGCTAACTCCCTGACTTTTATCCCTCTTTTCAATCAATTTCATGATTGTGGACGGAAATACCCTATTCAGGAAGCAGGCATTTATATGAAACTCATACCCGTCATCCATCTCCACAGATGCAATAAAACCATCTTCTGTCCTGCGGACAACTTCATATTTCTCAATATTTGGAAGTTTTAAAAACTTATTCTCAACACATTCTAATCCTGCTCTATCTAGTTTCACTCATATCACTGCTTTCATTAATGTAGTGAAACTTATTGTATCAATGAAATCCAATCAAGTCAACTCAAAGCATTATCTATCTTCTCCCATTATTTGCAGTGTATAAAATGCATTCAGTAATCCATGTTGCGAATCCGGAAGCATTTTATTTCTCCGCTTTTCCTCATTAAACCAGAAGTTATGTGTTATTAAATGCCTGTGACAAATTCTTGTATCAGACTATTTATCAACTCCGGGTTATCTGTATTAGAATTATGCCCGGCTCCTTCAATCCATTTCAAAGGAATCCGGGTCTTTCGATGCCATGCTTTATTATACCGTATACATGAGCCGGCACGATCTTGTGTGCCGCATATCAACAAAGCCGGACTCTTAAGCTCATACGCCAGATTCTTTTCTATTGCCTCTGCCAAAATACGAAAACCATGTCCGGCAATTTGTGCATAACGCTTTTGGTTGCCGTTATAGACCAACATCATTTCACGCATCAATTTTCTTCCATAATCAGAAACTGCAACACCCTCACTCCCCTGTTTCAAAAGCAATTTCCATGGATAGTGAGCATATACCGACTCCATTTTTTTCAGAAGCCAAAGTTCAACTGCCGTAACATATTCTCTTTGCAACGGTGCAGAGTCAATGGAAATAAATCCTGCCTGTTGATTCGGATAAAGATGTGCATAGACCTGTCCCAAGTATCCGCCCATTGACTGACCAACGATAACCGGTTTTTCGATTTCTTCCTTCTCAAGAATACCATTCAGCCATTTTGCCTTGTCAAACAGGTCAAAATCAAACCGAAACGGCCACGAAGATGCATGAGCTGGTGCATCCCACACAATAATGTTATATTTTCCTTCAAAGCATTCCACTTGTTTATCAAATAATCTATGGTCAGCAGTCAATCCTGGCAGAAAAACGAGCGTGATCGCATCCATGCTTAGAATGCTTGACCAATAATGAATCGTTCCACAAAAAGTTTGATATGTATTTTCCCTCAATGAATTCATTCCTCCGAATAAGAATTTATCGTCGTATCAAAATGCCTTTCAGATTCTTGAAGATTTTTTGTAACCATTTTCCCTTTCTTTCCTGAACACACCGTTTATCAGATCAACAAAATATTCTCCGATCCTTTTCCTGTCCAATAATCTTTAGTATAAAGAATCAGGACACTCCCAACAAGGAATGTCCCGTCTTAATCATTTACAATATTTTATCAGTATCCATTCATCCACACTACTTCACAACTCTCACACGGAATACCCCATCTATTGCCTGCAGTTTCTTAAGAATTTCTTCTGTTGCAGGGCTTTCGATGTCGAACATGGAGTAAGCAACCTCGCCCTTCGATTTATTAATCATGTTGGCAATGTTGATTCCTGCATCTCCGAAGCATGCGGAGAATTTCGTAATCATGTTGGCAATATTCTTATGGAAAATGGCAACCCGGCCTGCGGTCTCGCAGACACCCATATCACAGTTCGGATAGTTCACGGAATTCTGGATGTTACCGTTGTTTAAGTATTCCATCATTTCCTTAACAGCCATCTTCGCACAGTTATCTTCAGATTCCTCGGTAGAAGCACCCAGGTGAGGAATGACAATACATCCCTCCTGTCCTGCGGTTGTCGGGTTCGGGAAGTCGGAAACATACTTACGGATCCTGCCGTCCTTGATTCCATCCAGGATATCCTGTTCATTGCAGAGCAGATCTCTCGCAAAGTTCAGAATGATAACGCCATCCTTCATCTTGGAGATGGCATCGGCATTGATCATTCCCTTGGTAGAATCCAGTAACGGTACATGAATGGTAATGATGTCACAATTGGAATAAATATCCTCCACATTCAGTACATGCTTGACATCACGGCTTAAGTTCCATGCAGCATTTACAGACACATACGGATCATAACCATATACTTCCATACCCAGATGCTTCGCAACGTTTGCAACCTTTACACCAATGGCTCCAAGTCCGATGATACCTAACTTCTTGCCCTGGATTTCTGTACCTGCAAATTTCTTCTTTTCCTTTTCGGCAGCCTTTGCTATATCCGGATTGTCCTTATCGGATAAAACATAGTTTACACCGCCTAAAATATCACGGCTTGCAAGCAGCATACCTGCAATAACAAGCTCCTTCACACCGTTCGCATTTGCACCCGGTGTATTGAAAACAACGATTCCTTCCTGTGCACAGCGGTCTAACGGAATGTTATTGGTTCCGGCACCTGCTCTTGCAATACAAAGAAGCTTCTCGTCAAACTGCATATCATGCATGACTGCGGAACGAACCAGAATACCTTCTGCACGATTCACTTCATCGGTCTTTTCAAAATCACTGGTAAAATCATTCAATCCAACCTGTGCGATCGGATTTAAGCAATAATAATTAAACATGGCTCTCTCCCCAATCTTATAAGTTTTTCGCTTCAAATTCTTTCATAAATTCTACAAGCTTCTCAACACCCTCGATCGGCATTGCATTATAGATACTTGCACGCATACCGCCAACGGTACGGTGTCCCTTTAAGTTCTCGAAGCCGGCTTCCTTTGCTTCCTTTACAAACTTGGCATCCAGTTCTTCGGAACCGGTTACGAAAGGTACGTTCATCAAAGAACGGTCTTCCTTGCGGACAGTTCCCTTGAACAGCTTGCTTTCATCCAGATAATCATAGAGAATCTTGGCTTTCTTCTCATTGATCTCCTTCATCTTCTCAAGGCCGCCCATTTTCTTCAGCCACTTGAATACCTTACCGCAAATATAAATTCCGTAAGCCGGAGGGGTGTTGTATAAGGAATCATTATCGGCATGAATCTTATATTTCAACATGGTCGGTGTTCCCGGTAACGTATCTTCGGTAATCAGATCCTCACGGATAATCACGATAACCACACCCGCCGGTCCGATATTCTTCTGCACACCACCGTAGATCACACCATACTTGGTAACGTCTACCGGCTCAGACAGGAAACAAGAAGACACATCCGCAACAAGGGTATGTCCCTTGGTATTCGGAAGGGTCTTATACTTCGTTCCGTAAATAGTATTGTTTTCACAAATATATACATAATCCACATCATCAGGGATCGGAAGATCCGAACAATCCGGTATGTAGGAAAAGGTCTTATCTGCGGAGGATGCTACTTCAATTGCTTCTCCGTAAATCTTAGCTTCCTGATATGCTTTCTTAGCCCACTGCCCGGTAACGATGTACGCTGCCTTACGGTTCTTCATGAGGTTCATGGGAATCATGGCAAACTGCTGGCTTGCACCACCCTGAAGGAACAGTACCTTATAATTATCCGGAATATTCATCAGTTCACGCAGATCCTTCTCTGCTTCCTTGATGATATGATCATAGGTCTTAGATCGATGGCTCATTTCCATCACGGACATACCGCTTCCCTGATAATCTAACATCTCATCTGCAGCTTCTTTCAGTACTTCTTCAGGTAAAACTGCTGGACCTGCTGAAAAGTTATACACTCTGGCCACTTTCTTCTCCTCCTGCTCATGTAAAATCTGAATAATTCTATCAAAAATTTATTTTATACTCTTATTTTCCATTCGTCAACCGCTTTAACAATTTACTTTAATAAAACATTACACAGGGTGTTCCGATTTCCACCATATCATAAAGCTCTGCGACCTGATCGGTCGGGGTATTCACACAGCCATGAGACCCATTCGTCTTATAAATTTCACCACCAAAATTCTTTCTCCAGGAAGCATCGTGAATGCCGATCGCTTTATAAACCGGAATCCAGTATTTCACGGGAGTCGCATAATCCGCGCCACGCAATATCCTGTTCCGCTGCTTGTTATAAACATAGTTGGTTCCGGACGGTGTTCCACGTCCAAGGCTCGTATTTCCGGTCACCACATCGGTTTCAATTTTTAAAACGCCATCCACATAATAATACATTTTCTGTTCGGTCATATCGACTTCAATATAAGTAGGGCCAATGTCATTCTTCCCCTGATATAGTGCTTTTTGCAGGTATTCCGGTTCATGCCGTTCTGTCCTTTTCTCACAAAAAGCCTGATAGAGGTATTCCTTTTCGGTATCCCGGTCGATCATGTTTCCGTAAATTCCACCCTCAACGATCACCTTTTCCCCACGGGTAGCCCTGAATTCACGGACAGCACCAACGGTATCGTATTCATCTGCCAGCTGATCGATAAAAGCATCGGTCTTCTCCCTGTCTGCGAGGAGATCTCCGTTTTCATCAAGAAGAAAACTACCATCCTCATCCAGTTTCATAAAGTTACAGGTAACAGAAGCATCCACCTTCACTTCATCCTCTCCCATTACATACACAATGCCGCATTCCTGAAAAGCACTTACCTTTTCATACAGTGCAATATCCTCCTGCATCAGCTCCGTAAGGGGAAGATCCTCATAGCATCCTGCAGCCTCCAGATCCAGTTCTCCCTGAAAGCTGTCAAATGCTCTTGTAATATATTCTTTTGTCTTCTCTTCGTTTAGCACATGGGATCTTTCATTTAACAGATAATACCCCTGAGGGCCTTTGCAGAGTTTTACTCTGCGGTTTTCCGGACGGATTCCGGTAAAGATCGGGAGCGCATCGACTTTTTCTTCAAATGTCTCCACCTGATAAGAAACCACCGGAAGGACTTCATGATTATTCTTTTCTCCCAGCATATTGTCAATCCAGAGCATCGGACTTTGCTGCTCATAAAAAGCCTTAAGTCCCGGGAGATAATCCATGGAAAGAGAAACCTCCTGTGCCGGGATCGTATAGGTTCTTCCGTCACTGTCTATAATGGTAAGGCCCTGATAGGCAGACTTCTCCTGCAATTCTTCATTGACCTCATCCAGAGTTTTGCCCGTGCAGTAAACACCATTGATCCAGGTATTATAGGAAAAACCGGCCCTGTAATAAAACGCCAGTCCCAGATACATGCACAAAACCGATATGATAATAAGCAGAATTCCGATCCCGAATCCCTTCGCCAATGCCTTATTCATGCAGTATACTCCCTAAAAATAAGGACTTTCCTGTAAAATATTCCGGAAAGTCCCCACTTAGAACTTCTTTTGGTAACTCCTCTTGGAAGCTTCATTACTCTGTCATATCGGATGCGTCAAACGCCTCACTGATCGGGGCTCCAGCAGGAACCATCGGGAATACCTTGTCATCCTCCGGAATAATGCATTCAATCAGAACCGGTTTCTTTAAGTCAATGGCCTTCTGAATGGCATCTGCAACTTCTTCCTTCTTCGATACACGGATGGCTTCACAGCCAAGTCCCTTTGCAACCATACAGTAATCGACCTGCTCGCTTAATACGGTCTGGGAATACCGCTTACCGTAAAAGAGTGTCTGCCACTGACGTACCATTCCAAGTACATGGTTGTTGATCACCACTTCAATAATCGGAATATTATAATGACTTGCCGTTGCAAGCTCGTTCATATTCATACGGAAGCAGCCATCACCTGCGATATTGATGCAGATTTTATCCGGCTGTCCAAGCTGTGCTCCGATACAGGCTCCAAGTCCATATCCCATCGTTCCGAGTCCACCGGAAGAAAGGAAGGTTCTCGGCATGGTATAGGTATAATACTGGGAGGCCCACATCTGGTGCTGTCCCACATCGGTTGTGATAATCGCTTCGCCCTTGGTAATCCGGTCAATTTCCTGCATGAGATACGGACAGGATAAGTTCGTAGGATCATAGGAAAGCGGATACTTTTCTTTCAGTTCTTCAATATGTGCCATCCATTCCGTATGCTGCTGTTTTGGCAGCTTTTCATTGATTTTTGTCAGAATTTCCTTAAGGTCCCCAACTACGGAAGCGGTTGTCTTAATATTCTTGTCAATCTCTGCGGCATCAATATCAATATGTAATACCTTCGCACCCGAAGCAAATTTCGCTGCATTTCCGATTACACGGTCCGAGAAGCGCGCACCAAGTGCAATCAGAAGATCACATTCGCTGACACCAAAGTTTGATGCCTTGGTTCCATGCATACCAATCATACCGGTATATTTCGGATCGTGTCCGTCCATGACACCTTTTCCCATCAGGGTATCGCATACGGGAGTATCCAGAATTTCAGCAAGCTCCCGTACTTCCCTGTAGGCTCCGGAAATCACTGCACCACCGCCGACGTAGATAAACGGCCGCTTCGCTTCTTTCATCAAAGCAACTGCATTATCAATATCTGCATCCGTATACTTGCATGGATTTTTAAAAGGAAGCGGCTCCTTCTTTTCATATTCACAGGTATTGGCCGTTACATCCTTGGTAATATCCACGAGTACCGGTCCCGGTCTTCCTTCACTGGCAATTCGGAAGGCCTTACGGATCGTATCCGCCAGTTTCGTAACATCCTTTACAATATAACCATGCTTCGTGATCGGCATGGTCACACCGGCAATATCCACCTCCTGGAACGTATCCTTGCCAAGTAAGGGAAGGTTAACATTACAGGTAATGGCAACGATCGGTACGGAATCCATATAAGCGGTTGCAATACCGGTTACGAGGTTCGTAGCCCCCGGTCCGCTTGTTGCAAGACACACACCGACTCTTCCGGTCGCTCTTGCATAACCGTCTGCGGCATGAGCCGCACCCTGCTCATGGGAGGTCAGTATATGACGGATTTCATCCGAATGCTTATATAACGCATCGTACACATTCAGAATGGTTCCGCCCGGATAACCAAATACCGTATCTACTCCCTGTTCCTTTAAACATTCAACTACAATTTCAGCTCCCGTCAACTGCATGGAAGTCTCCTCCTTATATCAGAATAAACTCTTCAAAACCTTCAAAATAGTCTCACAATCTGTATTTCTTATCTCTTTATTTCTTAGGTACTTCTAAGATCGCACCACGGTTGCCGCTGGTTACCAGTTCACGATATCTGGACAGATATCCTGTCGTCACCTTAGGCTCTCTTGGCTGCCACTTTGCTCTTCTCTTTGCAAGTTCTTCGTCAGATACCTTCATATTGAGGGTATTTTCCGGAATATTAATGCTGATGATATCTCCCTCTTCCACAAGGGCAATCGGTCCGCCAACGGCTGCTTCCGGAGAAACATGTCCGATGGATGCACCACGGGATGCGCCGGAGAAACGTCCATCTGTAATTAAAGCTACGGAAGAGCCAAGTCCCATTCCTGCAATGGCAGAGGTCGGATTCAGCATTTCACGCATACCGGGGCCGCCTTTCGGTCCTTCGTAACGGATCACAACAACATCTCCTGCTACGATCTTACCGCCCTTAATGGCTGCAATGGCATCCTCTTCGCAGTCAAAGACTCTCGCAGGACCTTCATGTACCATCATTTCAGGCACAACCGCAGAACGCTTTACCACGCCGGAATCCGGTGCAAGATTTCCCTTTAATACGGCAATACCGCCGGTTTGAGAATACGGATTGTCAATCGGACGGATGACTTCCGGATTAAGGTTTTCTGCATTGGCAATGTTCTCACCTACGGTCTTGCCGGTTACGGTAAGAAGATCGGTATAAAGGAGATTCTTTTTGGTCAGCTCCTTCATTACTGCATAGACACCGCCCGCTTCATTCAAGTCTTCCATGTAGGTCGGACCGGCAGGTGCCAGATGACAGAGGTTCGGTGTCTTTGCGGATAATTCATTGGCAATATCCAGGTTTAATTCTACGCCTGCTTCATGTGCAATCGCAGGAAGATGAAGCATGGAGTTCGTGGAACATCCCAGTGCCATATCTACGGTAAGGGCATTCATAAATGCCTTTTCGGTCATAATGTCTCTCGGACAGATATTGTTCTTAACCAATTCCATAATCTGCATACCGGCATGCTTTGCAAGACGGATTCTTTCGGAATATACGGCAGGAATCGTACCATTGCC
>OGOZ01000261.1_pt1 | contig 38084 bp, 20 predicted proteins | sample 1552801 | NCBI WGS metagenome assembly OGOZ01 (sample SAMEA2580196, study PRJEB22360) | human gut metagenome | biome: human gut; feature: human-associated habitat; material: faeces | place: Denmark | collected 2008/2010 | reverse complement strand
TTATTCTACCGGTTTGAACTGCCGTTTTATATCCGCGACTTTATTTGGCGGTTACCTTTATACCGTGTGGTGGGCGTATACTCAAAATTTAAGAGAAATTCTAATCAAAAAGAAAAAACACAGCTATAACAGAAAACTGCTATAGCTGTGTTTTCGTGCTTATTTTCAGAGAGATCTCGGCATCATTTATAGCATCACTTAACGAATAAAAATCTTCACCGGTCATTAAATAGTTTTTCATTTTTTCTATACACATAGAAACAGCGATTTCTTCGTCGGTAAGCCTGGCTGTATTAAATGGGTTGGTATATAAAACTTCGCTGTTTCCTGTAATACTGTCGAGATAAAGCCCATCAAGATTTTCATTGCTTCCGCACATATTCCTCGTTAGATCAAATCGCATTGGCGTTGATCCATTAAGATATGTGCAACTGTCGTTTACAATTTCTCCTTTTGTGCCCTTGATTCTAATATAAGATGATCTAATTGCTGAAAAATACTGCTCGACATTAAAATCGTAAATTGCAGTTTTATTTCCATACCGTATTACGGCAATTTTTTGCTTCCCAGAAACCACTTTAGGTGTGATAACTCCGTTTCTGCTATTATATCGTATCACTTTATCTGGCAGGCAAAGAGATTGGATTTTAGGTTTTTCTTCTTTAATATCTAAAAAATATTTAAATAGGCTTACAGCATGATAATCGTGACAGCATGATAAATATACTTGATGAACAGTACCTAAAACGCCGCTTTCAATAATTTTTTTGTAGGCTTGATTTCTAGGTTGAAAATGGAATTGTTCGGCAACCTGAATCTTCCATTCAGGTCTCACCTTTTTTTTAAAATCCTTAATTTGTTCATGGTTTATTCCGATAGGAGTTTCTGAAAGGACGGCAATTCCCCTCTCACAAAGCAGTTCTATTTCGCTACAGATACTGTATTTATCGACACAGGAGACGATAAAATCAGGATTGGTATTAATTAGATGCTCTAAAGAGGAATATGTGATGATATTATATTTATCAGAAAGTGTTATAGCGACTTGCGGATTACGAATATAAACACCTGTAAGCTCAAATCGCTGAGGCAGCAGTGTGGCAATTCTAATGTAAAATTCTGAACGCCAACCGCCGCCGACTACCCCGAAGCGTATCATAATATCTCCTTTGAACAGATGTATTTCTTTAGTACAATTATCATTTCCTGCCGGTTGCCGACGCCGCTGACGTTAATTAATTTTTTAATATGATATTTTATGCTTGCTTCGGTCAAAAAACATTCTCTGGCAATTTCATCATAGGTGAGCCCGTGAATCAAACCATTTATAATGTTTTTTTCGGTGCTGTCTGAGAGGGTAAGCAATTTATCAATAATTAACATTTCATTAAATTCCGGATCTTCATAAAGCATATCCTGACTTTCGGGAAAGCTAAGCTGAATAGCACTTTTTGCTGTAAACAGTTTTTCATTTTCAAGCGACCATATGATCTTGACAATCATTCCCGATAAATAAGTGTGTTTTCGCATAGCCTCATATATATATACGGCGGCTTTTCCGTATTGGTCATAATTAATGTCGAGCGACTGAATGTATTCTCGGTAATATTTTGATATATCTGAAGCGGCGCAGCTTATAATCAAAAAATTATCAAGCAAGGATGGTTGCAATTCTTTAAGGCCGCGAACGAGGGAAACCGCTGCAAAATCGTTCATACAAATCGCAGCGTCAAAATCATTGATACATTTATAAAACTGTGATAGACATTCTTTAAGCGAACCTTCGTTTATAAACATCTGTAATTTATCAAAGTCATTTCCCTTCCATGCCAGTAAACCGTCGATTCGGCTGATATCCGCAATGGAGTTGGTGTTGATTCCATAAAGAGCAATTCTTCTTTTTTCTCTTTTCTTAAGGGTATCAAGCAAAATTTTCATGGATGAATTGATATCGGAGCAAACACAATTATAAATACAGCCGGGCAGGTTTTCAAGTTGATTGCATAGCAGGATGGGATATACACCACCGAGATTTAATTGTTTTATACTTGAAATAATCCATTCGCGATCGGACGCAATCATAAAAACGGTTTCAATGTCCGCAGGGCAGGTATCGAATATTTCGCAAAACGGTATGCGTTTTTGCCTTAAGCGTTCAATAAGACTGTTCTGTAGATTTTTGCACCAAAGACTATTTGCATATTTTGTATCAATAAGGATAGCAACCATAATTATCACCCACAAAAATTATACTATAAAACATATTGTATATGCAATTAAAAAATCGTGTTATTTTTTACATTGTATCTTGTCTTTCCCTGCTTTGGTGTTTATGTTAAAATCGTTATAGAATTAAATGATGATTTGAGGTTTTACTATGAACGATGTGATTGTAAAAAAACAAAAGCAAACAATCCCTACCTATGTTTTAAAAAAAGCAAATGATTTGCCAATGTTTTTTGAAAATAAGCCTTATCAGGGTGCCTCGGGGAGGCTCTATCCGATACCGTATTCAGACGGGATAACCGATGAAAAAACCGATGTGGATTACGAGACGTATATCATCGAAAACGAGTACATAAAAACGGTCATTCTGCCCGAAATCGGCGGAAAAATACTCCGCGGGTATGATAAAGTAGGGGCGCATGATTTTATCTATTATAATGAAGTTATAAAACCGGCGCTTGTAGGCCTTGCGGGTGCTTGGATCTCGGGTGGCATTGAATTTAACTGGCCGCAGCATCACAGACCGACTACATATATGCCGCTTGAAGCCACGATAGAAGAAAACCCGGACGGCAGCAAGACGGTATGGACCGGTGAAGTTGAACCCTTTAACCGGATGAAGGGTATGGCTGGCATTACAGTTGATCCCGGCAGAAGCTATATAAAGGCTAAAATTCGTGTATATAACCGAACATCTATGCCTCAAATCTTTATGTGGTGGGCAAATTTAGCCGTTCCGGTAAACGATGATTACCGGACGGTTTTTCCGCCTGATTGTGAGTGGGTAAATGATCATGACCGCAGAGCGGTTCTGGAATGGCCAATTGCAAAGGGTGTATATAAAACCGCGCGGCCGTATGATTTTGGCGAGGGGACCGACCTTTCACGTTACGATGCCGTAAAAGTGCCTTCCTCTTATCTGATTTCACAGGGACAGTCGGATATGGATTTCATTGCCGGTTATGATATAGGAATCAATAAAGGAATTGCCACGGTAGCAAATCATCACATTTCACCCGGCAAAAAAATGTGGCATTGGGGAACCGGCGACTTCGGAGATATGTGGTGCAGTAACTTAACCGATAAAAACGGTCCGTACATAGAGCTTATGACCGGTGTTTATACTGATAACCAACCGGACTTTACATGGCTTGCACCTTATGAAAGCCGCGAATTTGAACAGTATTGGTACCCAATCCGTGATATCGGTGAAATCAAGAACGCTACAATTGATGCGGCGCTGAATTTAGAAGAGCGCGCTGATGGTGTTTTCTTTGGATTTAATGTTACAGGTAAATTTGATAATGCTGTCGTGAGAGTGACAGCAAAGGATAAGGTTCTTTACAATGAGATTTGTGATATGTCGCCAGATAATTCGTATATGAAGACCATTGATATCGGCGATAGCGACTTTTATGATATTACGGTATCGCTGAGCGATAAGGACGGTAAAATTCTTGTTTCATACACACCCTATGTGAGAGGGAAGAAACAACCTATTAACCCCAGAATACCGGTTAAACGTCCCTGCGAGATAGAAACCATTGAGGAACTGTATATCAACGGATATCATCTTGAACAGTATAAACAGCATAATTATCGTCCGCAGGATTATTATCTTGAGGGAATCGGACGTGACAGCGGCGATATCCGCTGTAATACATCAATGGCAAGGCTTTGTCTTAAAAACGGCGAGTTCTTAAAATGTATATCGTATTGTGATGTTGCTATAAAACGGCTTACGAGCCGCAATGAACACCCTACCGATACCGAGGCTTTTTATTTTAAGGGATTGGCTTTAACTTATTTAGGTAAATATAAAGAAGCCTATGATATTCTTTATAAAGCAGCATGGAATTATCCCCACAGAGGCGCCGCTATGTTTGAGCTGGCTTGTCTTGATATTAAAAATCATGATTATGAAACGGCGTTACAAAAGCTTGAGGAATCTATCGGTTTAAATAAGGGACATACGAAGGCACAAAATCTTAAAACCGCGGTATTAAGGCGGTTAAATAATGGTATGGCTAAAGCACAGGCGGAAATCAACGTAAAAGAAGATTTGCTTGACCTTTTCTCAAAGATAGAATACTCTTATTTTGCGGATAACGGGGAGGATATTGAGCAATTCAATGCAAAAGCAGAAAATGTGTTGGATGTTGCCTGCGACTATATTAAAGCAGGGCTTTTTGAGGATGCCTTGTATGCGTTAAATATTTATAATGGTGAGTATCCGCTAATCGAATATTATAAAGCATATTGCATGGCGATGGCCGGAGAAAATGCGGCGGCATTTATAGCAAAGGCCGAGGCTTTGGATACAGGCTATTGTTTCCCATCGCGGCTTGAGGATATTGCAGTACTGCAATATGCTATTAATTCGGAGAAGAACGCTGCAAATGCCTGCTACTATTTGGGCGCCCTTTATTATGACCGTTTCCGCTATGATGAAGCGGCGGAGATTTGGAACGAGGGTATAAAACGTAATGATAAGCACGGTAAGATCTGGCGTAACCTGGCTCTTTATTATTTTGATAAGGCAGGGGATGCTCCTAAGGCAAAAGCGTGTCTTGAAAACGCACTGAGATTTAAGCCGGATGATCCGAGACTTTTACTCGAATATCAGCAATTGCTTAAAAACATGAATTATACACCGGAGCAGCGGCTTTTTGTGTATGAAAAATACCCTGATCTTTTAGCCGAAAGGGATGATTGTTATCTTGACAAGCTGACCCTTCTTTCCCAGATTGGAGATTTTGAAAAAGCCATAAAAATGGCAAAAATCAAGCGTTTCCATATTTATGAGGGCGGCGAGGGCAAGCTTACAAAGCAGCACGCCTGGATGCATGTTCTCTATGGGAATAGGCTTGTCTGCGAAGGAGATAAAGAAAAAGCTGAAAAAATTTATATGGATGGCGTAAATATACCGAAATCTTACGGTGAAGCGAAAACCTTCTTTAACCAGGAAGCACATATCTATTATTTTTTGGGCTGTCTTTATGAACAACAGGAAGAAAATGCGAAGGCTGAAACGGCCTATAAATCAGCTGCTGTTTATAAGGCTGCTGTCTCAGAAATTTCACTTTTCCGTGCGTTGGCGCTTAAAAAACTCGGAAGAGCGGAAGAGGCACAGCGGGTGCTTGACGAAATGCTCAGCGTGGCAGAGAACTTTATAGTCAATAAAGATCTACGCAGCTACTTCGGCGTTGGTTCGCCCTCTCCGATGCCTTTCGAGTATGATATAGAAAAAAATAACATGGTGGATGGAAATGTCCTAAAGGCCTTTGCTCTTTTAGGGCTCGATGAAAGAGAAAAAGCTGCCGCGGCTATTAATAAGGCACGTGAACTATCCCCATATGATTTCAGAATTTATATTTTTGACAGCTTGATTAATCAGGATGTGATTTATGTTTGATATCTGTAAAATTAGAGGCGGTAACTGGTTAGCTGAGATCGCACCGGATATTGGGGCAAACATATTGAGATTGCAGCATAGCGGTAAGGACGTTTTGGTTCCACTGCGTTCGCCGGAGCGGCTAAAGGACAATCCCTACCTTCAGGGAGCCCCGATACTGCTACCGGCAAACCGCACTGCAAACGGCGAGTTTATCTTTGAAAATAAAAAATATTTTCTGCCGGTAAACGAATCGGGAACAAATGCCCATCTGCATGGATTGGTTCATCGTCAACCATTTTGTGTAGAAAAAATGATTGACAATGAAATCACCCTATTCTATGAAAATAAGAGTGAAATATACCCGTTTGCGTTCCGGATTGAGGTGGTTTATCGCATTTCTAACGATTCTTTTTGGCAAGAATATTCTATTAAAAATATGGATATGTGTAATATGCCGGTAACATTTGCGCTGCACACCTCATTTACTGAGCCTGATCAATTTTCGGTACCGATTGACTGCTGTCAACAAAAAGATGAATTTCATATTCCTACGGGGCATTATGTTCCCTTGAATCCAAAGGAACAGAAATTTGTCACCGGCAGCGCTTCAAAGGGGATAGCTATATCCGGCTATTACAAATCCTGCGGCAATGTGTCGCTCATAGGTGATTACAACTACACGGTTTCACATCATTTTGATCACTGGATTCTGTTTAACAGTGAAGGGGTGCTGTGTGTTGAACCGCAATGCGGTGCCGTTAACGGACTTAATATAGCGGACGGACATCTTTTGCTAAAGCCGAACGAAATGTTAAATCTTTGGACAAAAATTGAAAGGAGAAAATAATTATGGTAAAAATAACATTTATGGGTGCCGGGAGTACTGTATTTGCCAGAAATGTGCTTGGAGACTGCATGTGTTCACCCGCCCTCTGCGACTCAGAGATCGCTTTATATGACATTGACAAAGAACGCCTTGAGCATTCTTTTCAGATTCTCAGCGCAATCAACAAAAATATAAATCAAGACCGTGCGGTAATACGAACTTATCATGATGTGGAAAACAGAAGGGAAGCGTTAAAGAACGCAACTTTCGTAATTAATGCCATTCAGGTGGGCGGATATGATCCGTGTACCATCATCGATTTTGATATTCCGAAGAAATACGGCCTTCGCCAAACAATTGCCGACACACTTGGAATTGGCGGTATTATGCGTGCACTACGCACTATCCCGGTGCTTGAAGAATTTGTTAAGGATATGCAAGTGGTCTGTCCTGATGCTTACTTTTTAAACTATACCAATCCTATGGCGATGCTGACGGGATATTTGCAGCGCTATACAAATATTAAAACGATTGGTCTTTGTCACAGTGTTCAGGTCTGTTCTGACGGACTGTTGAAAAATCTCGGTATGGAGGATAAGCTGGAGGGACGTACTGAACTGATTGCCGGAATCAATCATATGGCCTGGCTGCTGGAGCTTCACGATAAAGCAGGTAACGATCTTTATCCTGTTATTCGGGAAAAGGCACGTCAGAAAAACAAAACGGAAAAACACTGGGATATGGTTCGCTATGAGTATATAGAGCATTTAGGCTATTATTGTACAGAATCAAGTGAACATAATGCGGAATATAATCCGCTGTTTATTAAATCCCGTTATCCGGAAATGATTGAAGAGTTTAATATTCCACTGGATGAGTACCCCCGCCGGTGCCTAAAGCATGATGAAATTTGGGATAAGGAGAAATTAGACATCCTGAATAAGGAAGAAATCACTCATAAGAGATCCAAAGAATACGCCTCCTATATTATGGAAGCAATTGTAACAAATAAACCTTATAAAATTGGCGGTAATGTGATAAATACCGGGTTGATTGATAATCTTCCGGCTGATGCTTGTGTAGAGGTTCCCTGCCTGGTGGATGGCAGTGGAATTACACCTTGCCATGTCGGACGCCTTCCGGTGCAGCTTGCAGCAATGAATATGACCAATATTAATCCCCAGCTGGTTACCATTGAGGCGGCGCGTACCCGAAAGAAGGAACACATTTATCAGGCGGCTATGCTGGATCCCCACACGGCGGCAGAACTGAATATTAAGGACATTCATAAAATGGTGGATGAATTGATTGAGGCACACGGAGATTATATGAAGATGTACCAATAAGAAAAGGACACTTTCAAAAACAAAAATTTGAAGGTGTCCCTATTGCGTTTTGAGCAAAAGGCATAAAAAAACAAGCAATAAAAAACCGGGTATTTTATCTGTGAAAATCACAAGAAATGTTGTATAATAAAAATAGATAACTCATCGGCATATTCGATAAATTGACGAAAAAACGGGCTTTAAATGAGCGGTTTATCCATGATGAGTGTGCCGCGTCGGAGTAGATCTTTATCATAGGAAAGTATTACCCTTTGACATGGCTGCAATAATTGTATATTATTATATAAATACAGGGTTTAATAAGGAGTCAATACATATGCGCAAGGAAAAATGGTCAAAGGAAAAAATCTGGGAATGGCATCGCAGTCAACCATGGCTGCGCGGATGCAATTTTATGGGAAGTGACTGCTGTAATCGGGTTGACCAATGGCAGGAATATGGCTTTGAGGAACGCTTCAAAACGGTCGGTGAGGAACTGGCGCTTGCATCTTCGGTTGGATATAATTCTATCCGTATTATTCTGCAGTTTGAAGTCTGGGACCAGGAACATGACGGATTTATGCAGCGGCTTGAACGTTACATAGCGCTTGCTCATAAAAATGGGATTTCCACCATGGTTTGTTTCGGAAACGATTGTACGGTTCCCAAAGAAAGCGAGGCGGCGCCTAAAATGGGTCCCCAGCGTGTGGATGTTGGCTATCACGGCGGCAGAAAGAAAAGTCCGCACGGAGTGTTGACCGGCCCCGGATACAGTATTTTAGATGAACCCGAGCTGGCAGAACGTTTTTGTGACATGGTGCGGGAAATTATAAATAAATATGCCGACGATTCACGCGTTGTCGTGTGGGACCTCTTCAATGAGCCCGGGGGAGGGAAACGTGAATCCCGCAGTCTTCCTCATATGATCCGATTTTTTGAAATTGCAAGGGAGATTGATCCGATACAGCCGCTGACAGCGTGCGCGTGGGATATGCAGGCACTGTGTGCCGGAAGACTTTCGGAGATTGAAACTGCCGCGTTTGAGCTTTCTGATATCATCAGTTTCCACTGCTATGGCGCATACGAGGAAATGATACGCGTGATTGATATACTGAAAACAACCTACGGGCGTCCGATGCTGTGTACAGAGTGGCTGCATCGTCTTTTGCATAATGACGTGGAGTCGATATACCCTTTGTTTTATCTTGAGGAAATCGGCTGTTATAACTGGGGCTTTGTCGCGGGGAAATACCAAACTTATGAGCCGTGGGATTCCCTTTGGGCACGCTATGAACAAGGGGGAGGAAAAGACATAGATTTTACTAAATGGCAGCACGATTTATTCCGTCCGAGCTTTAGGCCGTATGATCCTAAAGAAATTGAATTGATAAAAAGATTCAATCATTATGCTGATGAAAAAATAAGAAGGGATGACAGATCATGAAAAAAATGAAAATGCGCAGACTGGCAGCACTCCTACTGTTATCTGTGATTATGCTGGCCGCATGCGGCTGCACGGGCGGCTCAGGAAAAGCAGGTGGTTCCGGGAAAAAGACCATCAGGGTTGGATATGACCAGGAAAATAAAGTGCTGTTTGAGGATTTAATCCCCAAATTTGAAAAGAAGTACCCGGACATTAAGATTGAGCCGGTAGAGTTTTCCAGCGCTAATCTGGTAGGAATTACTACGGAACTTACCTCCCTGGCTGCTGCAGGTAAACTTCCGGATGTTATGATCGGAAATGATAACTTCGCCTATATTGTGCAGCAGGGTTGGGCTTATCCCCTCGACAATTTGTTGGAAGCAGATGCGGATAAGAATGATGTTTTAAATATGGGACTTGACCAATACACCTATAATGGTCATTTATATGCGCTTCCATGGCGTATGCAGTTTGACGCCGTTGTTGTCAATTTTGATTTGATTAACGAACTGAATATGGATGAGCCTGAATACGACTGGACAATTTCAACATTCGTCGATATGGCGAAGAAGGCTACCACCACCAAATATTCCGGCATCAATTATATCTACAATGCCAATCAGCCTACATGGGGATTTGACAACAAACTGATGGGTGCTATGTACCCTGACGGATATCAGCAGTACGGATACGGATTTGATACCCATTCAGTAGATTTGACCGTAAACAACGCTTGGGTCGATACGGTCAAAATAATTCGGGAATTTCAAGGTGTTCCGGGGTTAATTTCGGATGATTTAAAGGATTATTCCCTGCGAAATGAGGGCAAGGCGGACGACTACGATAAGAAATTTGGCAGAAATTCTGATGCTTTTGTTTCCGGTAAGGTACTGTTTGGCAATCACTCTACCTGGGAAATAAGCTTTATTAACACACTCGAATATAAATGGGACTTTTATCCCATTCCTACAAAGGACGGTCTGGAACAGCGCATCCACACCCATGTGGACTACGCTTACATGTCCTCTGCGTTGACGGAGGATACCTATGAGGATGCTTACAAATTCTTAAAATTCCTTACCTATGATAAGGACGGCTGTCAGGTTCAGATGGATTATTCCATAAATAAGTCCACCGATACATCTACCGGGTTTAAGCTTTATATTCCCGCTACGGAAAACGCAGATATTGTGACAGCTTTCGATAATTTGAAGCAGGTGCCGGATGGTATAAAATATATGTACAAAACAGTTGTTGAGGATTCGACAAAGGCCATCATTTCTGACTGCGATAAGGTTGTGCCGGATTTTTGGATCAACGTGACGACTTTCCGGGACGAAGCGGATAAACAGGTGGAAAAGGGAGCTGACCCGGCTTCTCTGGTGAACGATTTGCAAACAAAAATCAACTCAGCAATGAATGCCAGCTGGTCTTTCTTCAGTAAAACTGTTGATAATAATTTAGAAGAGTTTTATAAAACACATCCCTGGGAAAAGAAATAACAATAACAGCCAATTTACTGGCGGCGGATTTGCCACCGGTAAACTTATTCTTAGTGATATTTTGAAAAAGGTGGAGAAAACTGGAATGGGAAAAAAGCGTCATAGATACGGCAAACGAATACTGGCCATGCTGATGGTGCTGATTATGAGCTTTGCGGCACCGAATGTTTCCGAGGTTTCCTCCACCGTGCAACGGCCTTCACGGCATTCGCAGTCTGATACCTCATATAGAGGATGGATAACAATTGATGAGAACATGTTTGTGGCAACCTCCTCTGCCGCTCAGATGACAGTTAAAGAAGGCTGTCCTGAAATCACTGAGGAGACCGCACTTCTTAAGCCGGGCGATAGCGTTGATGTAGAAATTACCATTCCCGAGACCGGAGACTATGCAGTGGTTCTGGAATATAAAATGATTGACGGACGCCTTTTAGACAGTACGGCGGAGGTGACGGTGGCTGAACATACGGTACTTACGGGTGTATATGGACTTTGGCAGGATGCAACAAAGGAGTATGCACTCGACCGTTACGGCAATGAGGTGACGCCGGAACAGGTTCTGCTGGATGAATATGTTCAAGACTATGTGAGAAATTCAAAATCTATGGACAAAGAAGCGATACACTATGCTTTATCTGCGGGAAGCGTCACAGTTACCGTCAAAAATCTGGATCAGGCATTTTATCTGCGTCGGGTTCGGATTGCGCGGATAAGTACAATACCGTACTATAAAGACTATCTGTCCGCTCAGAGAAGCATGTCCCCGGCAGCCGAAATTATTACGATACAAGCGGAGGATTATGCGGTAAAGTCGGATTCCTATATCCGAGTGAAATCACAACAGAACGCCTCAGTAACACCCTACAGTCCTTACCAAAAGCTTGAGAACACGATTGATGTAAATTCTTATGATTCGGTCGGTCAACGTGTGGTGTGGAATATTGATGTTCCGTATGACGGATGGTATCATCTGGCGTTTCATTACTCACAGCCCAACAAGGAGGGGCAATCGGTATATCGCGATATAGAAATTGATGGGAAGGTTCCTTTTAGGCAGCTGAAGGAGGTGGCTTTTCCCTATACCGGAAACGGCTATGAAAACAAAGTAGTGGAAATTGATGGAGAAGCAGTTAAAATTTATCTTACTGCCGGAAAGCACACACTTGGTCTATATACCCAAGCACCGTCCACGCAGGCGGCGCTGGAGGAAATTTCACGTATTATTTCTGAAATATCAGATATCAGTCTGCGTTTACAGCAGGTGGCGGGTAGCAAGGCTGACAAAAACCGCACATGGGATATTGAAACCTACGTGCCGGGTGTGGTCGGGCAGCTCAGAAGTCTTGAGGACAGTCTGCTGACGCTGTATGAGGAAATGGGGCGGCAGGCCGGAACAACACCGGCGAGCTGTTTAAATCTTAAAATGGCGGCCGGGATTATTGGGAGAGCACTGAAAAAGCCTGAAAAACTGCCGTCAAATGTTTCAAAGCTAAGTATAGGTACTAATTCGGTGACTGAGCTGATTGCCACACTGCAAAATGAAATCCGTGAACAGGGAATCGCACTGGATTCATTTTATTTATATGGGGAAAAGAACACGCTTCCCAAGGCATCGGCCGGTTTTTTTACATCGACAGTGATGGGCGTGAAACGTTTTTTCTATGCGCTGACCCACCGTGATATTTCTTATAGTGCCGGCACTGTGGAAAAGGATGTGCTGAATGTATGGGTCAATCGTTCAATAACCCATGTGGAAACTTTACAAATGCTGACGGATTCCTATTTCGTCCCCGAAACCGGCATTAAAGTACAGTGCTCAGTTATGCCGGATGCCAATAAACTGATTCTTGCAAATGCATCTGATACTTGTCCTGACGTGGCATTAGGCGTTCCCTCCGATACTCCGTATCGGCTTGGGATTCGTGGCGCCGCTGCTGATTTAAGCCAGTTTGAAGATTTTAGCAAAGTTGCTGAAAAAAACTTTTATAAAGCGGATTTAGAACCCTATATTTATGATGGGAAACTATACGGACTGCCGGAAACCATGCAGTTTTATGTGTTGCTGTACCGCAAGGATATACTGAGCAGTCTTGACCTGATGGTGCCGAAGACATGGAACGATGTTGCACAGATAATGCCGGTGCTGCACCGTAATGGTATGAACTTTTATTTGCCATTGTCCGGTTATACAGGTACAAAAGGGTTACCCGGAATATTACCCTTCTTTTTTCAGTCAGGGGCTTCCCTTTATAGCGAAGACGGTTTTACTGCCGCATTTAACTCGGAAAACGGAATCAGTGCTTTTGAAACACTGACTGATTTATACACCCTTTACAGTGTGCAGAACAATATGCCCAGCTTTTATAACAACTTCCGATATGGCACAGCACCTATCGGTGTTGGGAATTTCAGCAATTACATACAAATTTTGTACGCTGCCCCCGAAATTGCGGATCTATGGGGTATTGCGCCAGCACCCGGCACAGCGGATGCACAGGGCAATATTAACCGGCAACAAACGTCTGCTGATCGTGGTGTTATGATCATGCAGGACAGTGAGATGAAAGAGGAAGCCTGGACCTTTGTTAAGTGGTGGCTTTCTGACGATATTCAGACGGAATTTGGGCAAACGATGCTAACCAAGTTTGGCTCGGAGTTTGTATGGAACAGCGCTAATAAAGAGGCGTTTTCCAAGCTTTCGATACCGTCAAAAGATCGTGCTGTCATTTTAGAGCAGTGGAGTTATGCGCAAAATTACCGCAATCTGCCGGTGACCTATATGCTGGAACGCTCGTTGAGTGACGCATGGTATGCAGCGGTAGAGCGTAAGGTGCCTGCCAGAATTGCGCTTAACGAAGCTGTAGTAACGGTGAATATGGAATTACAGGTAAAAATGAAGGAATTTGGTTATTTAGATGAAAAGGGGCAGATTTTACGTGCCTATGATATGCGCGGTGTCGACGCAATTCTTAAAGGGGGAGAGAAACAGTGATAAAGCAAAAGCAGGACATACTTACCAGACATTCTGGTATTATTCTGGTCGCCCCATTTCTGATTGTCTTTCTTTCCTTTATTATTTTACCGATTATAATTGCTGTTTTTCTGTCCTTCACAAACTTTAATAGCGTGGAGTTCCCGCAATTTGTGGGGTTGGGCAATTATATACGGATATTCACAAGTGATTTGGTGTTTTCAAAAAATATCCTTCCCAATACGATACTGTATGCCGCTATTGTGGGACCGGGCGGATATATCCTCTCCTTTATAATGGCGTGGCTTTTATCCCAGCTGACCAAGCTGCCCCGTACCGTCATGGCTATTTTGCTGTATTCTCCTTCTATGACGGCCGGTGTTACCGTAACGACCGTTTGGAGAGCGCTGTTTTCCGGCGACAGTGCCGGGTACCTGAATTATATTCTTTTACAGTTCGGCATCATTCAAGAGCCGGTAACATGGCTACAGTCTGAGACTTTTCTACTGCCAATCATGATTGTTGTGGCGCTTTGGTCGAGTATGGGAATCGGCTTTTTGTCTATGCTTTCAGGTATATCGAATGTGAATCAGGAATTGTATGAGGCAGCATATCTTGATGGGGTGCACAACCGCTTTCAAGAGGTTATCTACGTAACAATTCCCTCCATTCGTCCCCAAATGCTATTCGGAGCTGTGATGGCGATCGTGCAAACCTTTAATTCAACCGGCCTCGGTGTGCAGTTGTCAGGTTCAAATCCCACCCCCGGTTACGCGGGCTCACTTGTGGTAAATCATATAGATGATTACGGATTTATCCGTTATGAGATGGGATATGCTGCTGCCCTTTCGGTGGTGCTACTGATTATCATCGGGCTTATTTCCAGTGTGGCATACAAGTTGTTCGGGGACAATGATAATTGACAGGAAGGAGGAGGAAATCTGTGGCGAAATTAAAATCAAAATACCGTATGATAGCCATTAATCCAAAGCATTTTGAGTATACACAAATTAAGTTCTATCTTGTTCTACTACCCTTTTTGTTGATAGCTTTTTTACCAATCGTTTATATCATTTGCACGGCATTCAAACCACTTGAAGAGCTGTTTGCGTATCCACCTCGTTTTTTTACGAGCAGACCGACGGCAGAAAATTTTGTAAAGCTGTTTGAAGCCTCACAAAACACTTCTTTTCCGCTGTCAATGTATTTGTTTAACAGTATCGTAGTAACCCTGGCTGTGGTCGTATTTGGGATTCTTATTTCTGCCTCGGCAGCCTACTCCTTGTCAAAGGTCCGGTTTAAAGGGAGAAGTATAATTTTCAAATTTAACACCTTATCCATGATGTTTGTTGCAACGGCGGTAAGTATACCACGCTACCTGATCATCAAGCAGGTTGGATTGCTTGATACCTTTACAGCAAATATAATTCCGATGCTGGCCACCCCTGTGGTGGTATTTCTGCTCAAGCAGTTTGTCGACCAGATTCCGAATGCGCTGATTGAGGCGGCAAAGATAGACGGGGCAAGTGATTACCGGATTTTATTCCGCATCATATTGCCGCTAATCAAACCGGCGTTGGCAACTGCAGCAATCATACTGTTCCAAAGTGCATGGAATAGTATGGAGGCATCTAATCTGTTTATTAACAGGGATTCGCTTAAAACTTTTGCTTTTTATATGAATTCCTTGTCTTCGGCCGACAACGGCGTTGCGGGAACAGGTATGGCTGCCGCCGCGGCTATGATCGTATTTATACCCAATATTGTTTTGTTTATTGTTATGCAGTCCCGCGTGATGGATACAATGGCACATTCCGGTTTGAAGTAGGGGGGTCAAAGATTTGTTTAAAATCAGGAAAAACGCTTTCCGATTTACAGTCATGGTTCTTCTGATATTGATGACCGTTTTATCCTTTGCTGCTCCGGTTTCGGCAGCAGACGCTACAAACTATACCTACACCATCACTGAAAACGGCGAATGGGGCCGCAGTCAGGACGCATATGTTGTATCCGCCATTTTAATGAAGAATGAGACGCTTTCCAAACCACAGGATATTTTTGTGAAGAACGGATCGATTTACGTAGCCGATACCGGAAACAGCAGGATTGTGATACAGGATATCAAAAGTGGTGAGATCCGCAGCGTGGGAGGAGAATACCTTAGTGCGCCAAGCGGTGTGTATGTAACGGAGGAAGGAAGCATCTATGTGGCGGATACCGGTGCAGCTGCTGTTTTTAAGCTGTCAGCTGAGGGAGAGCTGCTGAAAAGCTACGAACGTCCGACGACGGTTACCTTCGGTCAGAAAACACAGTATGTTCCGTCAAAAATAGCCGTGAACCCGTCAGGAATACTGTATGTTGTGTCTGAGGGTTCCTTTAACGGAATCGTGCAGTTAAATCAGGAAGGAGAATTCCTCGGATATTTCGGTTATAACAATAACCCTATGACCATAGCTGAATATTTGCAAGATATGTTATTTACCGAAAATCAGAAAAAAATGCTTTTTAACCGTGTACCGTATTCTTTCTATAATCTGGCAATGGATGGCAAAGGTGTGGTATATTCCATTACCCAGGCGGCAGAGGGGAATGCGCTTAAAAAGCATAATATTGCCGGATCCAATCTGTTTTTTGACAATATGCTGGATGAGCCGAATTTTGTTGATGTTGCTCTTGGCTCTTATGGGCAGATCTATACCATCACCCAGACCGGGCTTTTATTTGAGTACAGCACGACTGGTCTTATACTTTTTTCTCTTGGGGGTCTTGCGATTGCCAATGAGCGAAACGGCCTGATTACGACTGCAACGGGTGTGGCGGCGGATGAGAGCGGTAATGTATATATTCTTGACGGGGAACGTGGTCTAATTCATGTGCTTTGCCCTACGGAATTTGCCGCCGACGTTCACAGAGCGATGGACCATTATGATAATGGTCACTATGAAGAAAGCCGCCGCTTATGGGAGCAGATTGCATTGACGAGCGGAAGAGGCTATATGGTGGAGGAATATATCGCCAGTTGTCTGTTTCAACAGCAGGAATATGAACAGGCGGCGAAGCATTACCGGATTGCCGGGGATCGCGTAGGTTATTCGGAGGCGTACTGGCAGATTCGCAACAAGCAGAGTACCATTGTTTTGCCGTATGTTTTCGGCGCCATCCTGATCATGGGGGCTTTTTACATATGGTGGAGATCATACCGTAAAAAGCATCCGCCTATGCCTAAAGAGCACACGGGCTTTGCAAGAGATATGCGTTTAATGTGCGGTGTAATCCGCCATCCTTTAGACAGCTTTTATGCAATCCGGCGTGAGGGGGCCGGGCATATCGGTACGGCAACCCTTATCTATGTGATGGCATATGCCGTGTTTGTGTGCAACTTTATTTTACGTGGCTTTATTGTGAGTACACATACCCCGGAGAATACGTCGCTGATGTATGTATCGGTGTTATATTTGATTCCGGTTATTTTGTTTGTGCTAAGCAATTTTTTGGTGGGAGAGATCAACGAGAGCGAGGGACGCTTTAAGGATATTTATATTGCGACGGCCTATGTCATGTCGCCCTTTGTGGTGATAATGCCCTTTATTGTTGTGATATCCCATTTTATGACACTGGCGGAAAGCCGTTTACTGACATTGGTCTGTGCAGTCATTTATGCGTGGGTGTTCATATTGCTTGTGATTGCCATTAAAGAGATACATGCCTTTACGGTTTCCGGACTGATTAAAAATCTCCTCATAACTGTTTTTCTCATGGCGGTGATTATTCTGTCTTGTTCGGTGATCGGTATGTTCTGGGATCAACTGATTGATTTTGTGCTATCCATTATCAAAGAGGTGAAGTATCGTGTTTCATAAAAAAATATTTGCTGCCGTCGCGGTACTTCTGGCAGCAACCATAGTGGTTACACAGGCAGCCTCCGATCAAACGGCGGACAGTGCATTGACAGAAAAATACACGGATGCGATGTCATACTCTTTTTATCAGTCAAACCGGTATACCCATGTGCCGGATATGACAAAAACTGAGGGTGTCCTTATGGATACCGATGGTTTTGCGTTAGTAGCAGAAAATGAGCAATTGGCTTTATTAATACGGGAAGAGACATCTGCACTGCGCATAGTGGATAAGGCGAGCGGATATGTATGGGGGTCGCTTACAGAGGATCAACCGGAGAATCTTAATAAGATGTGGTCAGCGTTTGGAAACTCGATCGTGAGTATTGAGTATTTTGATGAGACGGCAACACTGAAAAGAATTGGTGCAGGAGACAAGGATGCCTCCCGCCGTTACCACTTCGGGGAGAACTTCGTTGTCTGTGATGTTTCTTTTGATAAGCTGGGTATTTCCCTTTCGGCTAAGGCAGCCCTAAATAACGATCATATTACCTTTTCTCTTGATGATACCTCCATCCGTGAGGAAAAAAATTTTTCCATTGCCGAGGTTTATTTCGCACCGTTTTTAGGCGCCACGGAGGGTGATAAAGTCCCGGGCTATATGTTCATCCCGGACGGTAGTGGGGCGCTCGTGCGATTTGGTAAGCCGGCGGCTTACCTGAGCGGTTTCTCCCGTCGGTGTTACGGACTGGATTATGCGATTGATAATCTGTATTCGGTGAATAACCTACGTTCAAGCCGACCGAATGATTTTTCTAAAGATGAGGAAACCGTTTCTTTGCCAGTATATGGGGTTGTTCACGGAGAAAGGCAAAATGCCCTGTTTGGAATAGCGGGGCAAGGTGCGGAATATAGCGTCATATCCGCTACGCCATCAGGAGTATATACCGATTATAATTGGGCAAGCATTAGCTTTATATACCGGCAAGTATATCAGCAAAAGGTGTCGAGGAGCGGTTCGGGCGTGCAGGTGGTGCAGAAAAGCCGGAATACCGTGAATCCGCAGGTGTCATTGTATTTACTTACAGGGGATAATGCCGATTATACCGGAATGGCAAGACTTTACAGCGATCTGCTGACAAAGGAAAATAAGCTGCCGGAAAGCGGAAGGAAAGATGCCCCGTCTCTGGCGCTGGATTTCATTATGGCGGATATACAAAAAGGCTTTCTGTTTTCTTCAACTAAAACAGTTACATCGCTGGACTGCCTAATGACAGTGGCGGAAAATTTAAAGTCTGACGGTATCACGAACGTTCGTCTGTCATTGCAGGGATGGCAGCAAGGAGGACTTAACGGTAGCGGAAAAAATGAAGTTTACAAGGAAACGAACTTTGGTGGATTTCAGAAGCTCAGTGAGCTTAAAACACTGCTGCAAAAAACAAATTCCTCGCTTTCAATGTATTTGAATCCGTTTACAGCTAAGAAGCCTCAAATCAATGAACGGCGTGACGTGGGAATCTCGCTGTCGCAAGCACCCATCAGTACCGAAAGGGACGATACAACGGTTTATTTAGGGGAAACCTTCTATTTAAAATATCCGCTTGCACTCTCTCTTTTGCAGAAGCAGTCGGAGATATTTAGTAAAGAAAGCATAGGGCCGCCGGTGATTGACGGTGGTAGCTACCTTTACGGAGAATATTTGCAATCCGGGTTTACGTCCAGAAGTAAGTCTTTAAGTGAGATAGAAGGCGTCTTTTCCGGACTGTCAGCTGATGAAAAACTGACGGTGTTTAAGCCGAATGATTATCTTTTTACGCACACCTCAGAATACCGCCATGCACCGATGAACTCAAGCCAGTACTTGTACGAAACCGATTCGGTTCCGTTCTTGCAGATTGTTTTGTCAGGAAAAATAGCGCTTTACGCGCCTTATGCGAACGAGAGCTTTTATTCGCGGGAAAGTGTTCTGAAAAGCATCGAATATAACTGCTGGCCATCCTTCCTTTTAACCGAAAAGTCTAATCATGAACTGAAAAAAACGGCGATTGCTGAGCTTAGTTCTACCTGTTATGCGGACTGGAGGGACACCATCCGGAGCACCTACGAGCAGATTTCGAAGGTTCTTTCACAGGTGCGGGGTCAGCAAATGACGAAACATACGGTCGTGTCAGAGGGTGTTGTAATAACAGAATATGAAAACGGCGGGAGGATTTGCGTGAATTATCTGTCAGAACCTTTTATATTTGAGGGAGAGAATGTTCCGGCTATGACAGCTGTTTTTATAGGAGGTGACAGATGATGCGCAGAAGTGTATCGCTCGAAAAACAAAAGGGCAGAATCGGACTGATGTTCATGCTGCCCTGGCTGACAGGATTATTTGTTTTTACCGCTATGCCCTTTTTTTACTCCATATGGCTGAGCATTTGCCGGGTAAGTTTTACCACCAGCGGAATTCGCACAGAATTTGTTGGTTTTCAATGGTATATAGAGGCGCTTCGTAACGATGTCAACTTTATGCCCAAGATGTTAAGCACCTTAAAGTTTATTGTGTTTTTGTCGCCGATGATTTTGGTGGTTTCGGTGGTTTTCGCACTGCTGCTGAATAAAGCCATGCGCGGACGCAGCTTTTTCAGAGCACTGTTCTTTTTGCCGGTAGTGTTTATCAACGGTCCGGTGATGAGTAAATTGATCGGAAATGATGCAACCGCCATCATTAAGCCTGAAAAATATGCCTTTTATCAGATTATTGAAACGCTTCCCGGTGCTGTTTCAGTGCCGCTGCTTTATATTTTGGACAATGTGGTGCTGATTCTCTGGTTTTCAGGCATTCAAATACTGATTGCTCTTTCCAGTCTTCAAAGGGTTAATGACTCGCTTTATGAGGCCGCGTCGATCGACGGCGCAAGTAAATGGCAGAGCTTCTGGAAGATCACCATGCCGAGCCTGCGTCCTATGCTGCTAGTCAGCGCAGTGTATACCATTGTGGATTTATCCGGTTTTTCAGGCAACGCCATTGATTCTTATATTAAGAATAATATGGAAATTACCACAAAGCCATATTCATATTCAGCTGCAATGTCATGGATTTATGCACTGGTTGTGTTGATGCTTGTGCTGATTGCATTTCTCATATTTCGGGAGCGGAGGAAAAAACGGTGAAGATTCAGACAGTAAAAATTAAGGGCTGGGGAAAGCTGGTCAATCTTGTGAGTGCTTTTCTTCTAATCGGGATAGGCTTTGTTTATTTATATCCGATTCTGTATATGGCGGTCGTGTCGGTTATGCCGACATCAGATTTGATTAACCCAACCATTCAATGGCTTCCTACAGCGCTCGATTTTGGGAGTTTCAGTCTGGTTTCTAACATAATGGAATATCCTAAAACGCTGGTAAACACATTATTACTTGCAAGTGTTTGCGCGGCAGTTTCCACGCTGGTGTGCTGTTTGGTGGGATATGCTTTGGCACGCTATCCTGTCCCCCGGAAAAAACTGTGGACATTTATTTTGCTGCTTGTGTTTATTATTCCGGCGGATGTGGTTGCAGTGCCGCGATATGTGCTATTTACGCAGTTTCATCTGGTAGGTTCATTTCTGTCGGTATTACTGCCGGCCTCTTTTGGACAGGGGCTTAAAAGCTCCCTTTGCATTCTTCTGTTTATGCAAAGCTTTTCATCTTACCCAAAGTCTTATGATGAGGCGGCGGAGTTGGACGGCGCGGGTCATGGAAAAATTTTTCTTCGCATCGCTGTTCCTATGGCGGTGCCGGTTATTGTACTGACTTTTCTTCTTTCATTTATTTGGTACTGGAATGAAACATCTCAGACCGGGATGTATCTTGCCGGCAGTTTTCAAACTTTGCCGCTTAAACTGGGGCAGTTTGATTCTCTTTATGGAAGCGCAATGGCTACATCGGTGGGAAGTGCCGCCAACCGCTTGAATGAACGAATACAGATGGCGGCTACCATTCTGGCAATAGCGCCGTTAATCCTTTTGTACTTTGGATTTCAAAGAAGCTTGATCAACAGCATAGAAACGGCAGGTATTACCGGTGAATAAGAATAAAGAGAGGGTATTATTACATGAAGAGAAGTATGGTTAAAATGATCCGGGTTATAGGTAGTCTGATGATGATTTTATCACTTTCAGCCTGCGGCACTGATAGTCCGGAACCGGCCACTACGACGGTAAACGGCATTCCGAGGGTATACCTGTCGGTACCTGATGAGAATATTAAATTTGTTCGTCAGACCGACGATATGGTAAAGGTATACGATATTTCAGAGTTAGACCGTGACAGTGGCATTATTGTGAACGTAAATGCCGATAAAACCTATCAGAACATTGAAGGCTTCGGCGCTGCCATTACAGAATCAACTGCGCATAATCTGTACCTTTTACCGGAAGAAGAGCGAAATAGCATTATGAAAAAATGCTTTGACGCTGAAGAGGGACTCGGACTGTCTTTTCTGCGTCAGCCTTTGGGAGGATCGGACTTTGTAAGGGAATATTATAGCTATGATGAGATGCCCGAGGGTGAAGAAGACTACGAACTGACGCATTTCAGCATTGAGCATGATAAAGAACAAATTATTCCGCTGGTGAAGCAGGCTATAGCCATTAATCCGGAAATCCGTTTGGTCGGCAGCGTGTGGTCTGCCCCCTTATGGATGAAGGATAAACGAGAGTGGACCAGCAAAAATAAGGCGCAAATCCGTCTGGAATGCTATGAAGCCTATGCTAATTATATCGTTAAATCATTAAAAGCATGGGAAGCGGAGGGGCTCCCTTTCTATGCGGTGACACCGTCTAACGAGCCTACCGGTGTACATGATATTCCGGGAAACTATTTTACCGCTGCCAATATGACCCGTCTGGTAAACAATTATCTGCGTCCCGCTATAGATGAATCGGGGCTCAGCACAAAGCTCTGGTGCTGGGATTTTAGCTATTTTGAAGATGATGCGCTGGCCTTCTTAACCCCGACGTTAAATGCCGTGGACGGGATTGCATTTCATTCCTATGCCGGGAAGGCATCCTTAATGGGAGATATCCATAAGATGTTCCCTGAGCTTTCGATTTTTGTTACCGAGGCAGCAGGGCAGCCTCAGCCTGCACGGACACAGCTGTTCAGGCAGATGAACTGGATTGATGAGGCGCTGCGCAATCATGCTTCAGGTTATTTTCTTTGGAATATTCTTCTCGATCAAAACCGGGGTCCTCAGCCCGAGGGTGCAGATATTCAAAGCTCCGGACTGTTTCAGCTGAACACCGAAACGATGAAAGTTGATCCGTATATGGATTTCTATGCGCTGGGGCATTATAGTAAATTTATCCGTCCGGGCGCTAAAGTTGTAGATTCCACCGATACCGGCACACAGACAAACGGTGAACATCGTAATACGGTGGCAATTAATGAAAACGGCAGTATGACTGCAGTCATAAGCAACCGCACGGTAAATGAAGCGGTATATAAGCTGATCGTGGGCGATAAGGTGATTGAATATACCTTGCAGCCACAGAGCGTGGCGACCATTGTTTGGAATGCCAACGTCTATGAAGAGGGGGTAAGCGCATAATGAAAATTAAATGGTTTAATCGGATGATTCCTCTTTTGCTTACCTGTGTTATGGTGATGACCTCCGGAATGATACCCGCCATTGTTTCCGGTGCGGAAGTGTCGGGGGTACATATGGAAGCGGAGGATCAGGGAACAGGCATTAATCTGTATGCCACGCATAACGATACTACATGGAAGACCGGACGGGGCATTGTTGTTGTCAGTAACGCGGATTACAGCAAGGGAACACTTCCCACCTATGAGGGTTTAAATGACGGAAGCTATACATTGGAACAGCTGAAGAATACCCCTTATATCGCTTATAAAGTAACAGTCAATGAACCGGGAACCTACAAAGTGACTGTTGGCTATATGATATCGGGCGGTAACAACGCGAGCCATAATATGCTGATATATGCAAACTCAAAGGCGTATAAAGCGCCCTATACCTCAACCAATTTCGGTTGGGCACCCTATTCCGAATCGCAGCTAAGGGTTGATCTGATAGCAGGTGAAAACACCATCTACTGTATCCCATTTGACAAAAACTACATGAATTCTAACAGCGGTGCATGGCTTAATCAGGACTATTTGGAATTGGGTGATAGGGTTACTCCACGTCAGGAGGCAGAGGATCAGGGCGAAAACATCAATCTGTACGCCACGCATAACGATACGACATGGAAGACCGGCAGGGGCATTGTAGTCGTCAGTAATGCGAATTACACAAAGGGAATACTGCCAACCTATGAGGGCTTAAACAACGGCAGTTATACCATGGATCAATTAAAAAATGTTCCCTATATTGCTTATAATGTAACGGTCACTGAGGCTGGGACATATAAGCTGACTGTAGGTTATATGATCTCCGGCGGAGATAATGCAAGTCATTATATGCTGTTGTATTCAAACGGGGTGGCGTATAAAGCGCCGTACACCTCTACTAATCCCAGCTGGGCTCCCTATTCCGAATCGGAAATTGAAATTGCACTTAAGGCAGGCGAGAACATCGTCTATTGTATTCCATTTGATAAAGCCTATGCGGACAGTAACAGCGGTGTATTTTTAAATCAGGATTATCTGGAGCTGGGTGCTCAGGTTTCCACTGAACCTCCGGTGAAGGAGGAATACACCCGTATAGAAGCAGAAGCGCAGGGTGAAAATATTAATCTGTATGCCACACATAATGATACTACATGGCGGGCTGGGCGCGGTATTGTTGTTGTCAGCAATGCGGATTATTCAAATGGAACGCTGCCGACCTATGAGGGGTTAAACGACGGCAGCTATACGGCAGAGCAGCTGCAAAATGTTCCCTACGTTGCCTATAAGATAAAGGCGGAAGCGGCGGGCGAATATAAGTTGAAGCTCGGCTATATTATTTCCGGCGGTGACAATGCAAGCCATTATATGCTGGTATATGTAAACGGAAAAGCGTATAAGGCAAATTATACGTTGAGCACCTCCATACCGAACTGGGCTGCCTATTCAGAGTCTGAGATAACAGTATCCCTGAATCTGGGAGAAAACACGCTGTATTGTATTCCATTCGATAAAAATTATATGGACGCAAACAGCGGTGCGTTTTTAAATCAGGACTATTTAGGGATTCCAGAGGGTCTTGAGGCTGTCGTACCATCAGGTCCCGGACCCGTGGTTTCGGAATATACCCGTATGGAGGCAGAGGAATACGCTCTGGTGAATAAATATGCCAATGCGAAACAGGAGTTTGCGGGTACTTCAGGCGGCTATGTGGTTGGGGACGGCTTGTTCGAGGACAGCAGCCTGCTGCCCTACAGCGCATTTAAAGAAGGAGTTGACCTAAGTAAGCAGGCTTATGTACAGTATGCGGTCAACGCCGCCACTGCCGGAGAATACACCTTGAGAGTGGGGTATATCCTCGGCGAAAGAAATGACCCCTCCAAGCAATATGTCATTGTGTTTGTTAACGGAAAAACACCCTATAAGGCATATTATCATAAGGTTACATCATGGGCGGCTTATTCCGAATCAAGTGTCACTGTGCAGCTGCAAAGTGGCGAGAACACAATTACCTGCATCTCCTTTGATGCCGACCAGCGGCAGTACAACCCGAAAGCGTGGTTGAATCCTGACTATTTGGATATTCCAAAAAGTCTTGAGCCGCTTCGGGCGCAGAGTCCGTATGTACGCTATGAAGCCGAGGACTGGGCAATGACAAATAATTACAGCAATCCGAGAGAAAAGTTTGAGGGCACCTCCGGTGGTTATGTTGTCGGCGGCGCAAGCTTTTATAACGAAAATCTGCTGCCCTTCAGTGCTTATAAGGAGGGCGTGGATCTTGTCGATCAGTCATATGTGGAATATACTGTCAAGGCAAATGAGGCGGGTCAGTACCGGCTGGGGATAGGCTATATTCTTGGTAACCGGCAGGATGCCTCTAAGCAATATATTGTTGTATTTGTCAACGGAAAAACAGCCTATAAAGCATATTACGAAAAAGTAAGCTCGTGGGAGGCTTATTCGGAAGCCAGTGTTACTGTGAGCCTGAACGCAGGAGAGAATACAATTACCTGTATCCCCTTTGATAAGGATCAACGGGAATATAATCCCAAGGCTTATGTGAGTCAGGACTATATCACAATTCCGCGGGCACTTGAAATGTTAAAACCGGGAAAGATTATTCGCTATGAATCGGAACAATACGCCATGTCCAATCTGTATAATAATCCGAATGAATTGTTTAAGGGAATGTCCGATGATCATTGTATCGGCGGGGCCTCCTGTGCCACCGGAGATCTTCCGACATGGAACGAACTGAGCACAGGAAAAGCGGAGCTAGGCAACGTGTCATTTGTACAGTATACGATTGAGGCGCCGAAGGCGGGGGTTTATTCTCTGCGGTTTGGATATGTTTTAGGTTCATCTACGACCGACCGCAAGAAACATTATATGCCGGTGATGGTAAATAATAAAACAGCATATAAGGCGAAATTTACATCAAACCCGTCCTGGCCGGCTTCGTCAATTTCCACGCTTAAAATTGAACTGAAAAAAGGAAGCAATACCATCATTTGCATCCCTTATGATCAGGAGTATAGACAGAAAAATGCAAATGCATGGCTTTGTCATGATTATGTCGAGATGCTCGACACCCTGACCATGGTAAAGCCTGAAAGCATGAAACCGGTCGCCGCCGGCTTTGTCCGTTTTGAAGCGGAGCACTATACAGCGCGCACCAATTATAAGGTGAAGCCGAATGTCAGAGCCTCAGGGGAAAAAATGAATGCACCGATTTATTACAGCGGTGCACAGACCATTGAGGATATTCGCAAGAACGGGATTGACAGTAGTGTCACACCCAATGTGCAATACACACTTAACGCTTTAAAAAGCGGAGAGTATCAGCTGGAATTCGGCATGTTTTTAGGACATGAAGGAAGTGAATATATTAACGGTGGAACAGTATATATTGCGCTGGAAATTAACGGGAAGCTGACTGAAATTAAAACATCAGTAACCGAAATTTTGCCACAGATCTATATTTATAAGATAAAAGCGGCATTGAAAGAGGGTAACAATGTTATCCGTATTTCAAGCTGTACATCTGATTCCACCTCGGAAGACAGAATTTCCGCGGCATATGCTTATCAGGATTATCTCGATGTTACTAAGGGCGTGACGGCGATTTCCTATGGGGAGCGTCTCGAGGCGGAGAACAGCGAGATTAACGGTTATATCCGTGAGGATAGAGCCAGCGCCTCCGGCGGGAAGATCATTGCAAAGGAAGATAGCGCCGATGTGATATTCACAAAGCTTACGTTTGATAAGCTGGACACTAAGACGTTGGCCTATGCGCCGCATGTGGCTTACGAGCTGGAGGTCGAGAAGGCAGGGAGCTATACAATCGTACTGGGTCTGCACAGCAGTCAGTTGAAAAATGTACCTGAAGATGTTACACTTGCCTCACTTGGGGTAATGGTCAATGGGGGAAAGCCGCAGAAGGTGGAATACACGCCCGGATATTATCTCGATCGCGCGGTCGACGTGGAATTGCAGGCAGGAAGCAATAAGGTTGTTGTTACAGGTATTCTCTATGATTTGCACCAGTATAGCGGTAGCTCCGGTTCAAAAAGCTGGGTCGATCAAGACTATCTGGAATTGCCGGAGGGTGTGACCGGAGTTGATACATCGTCAGTAGCTGAATTTGGAATTGGTGATAACGAATCCAATATCAATGATTCTCAGCTTATGGTAAATACCTCCAATATCAGAGTGAATCAAGATGTTGTTAAGCACCGTCCCGTTTGGATTATTGCAGGTGCGGGTTTTGGTGTTGCCATATTGGCGGCCGCGGCAATATGGTTCATTTTATCCCGTAAGCGCAAAAGAAAAATGCCGGTATACCGTCATTAGATAACGTGCAATCATCTCACAGTCAATCGCATCTGTTTTAGTTTTCCGAAGGGATTTACTTTTAACAAAACGATTGATTAAGAGCGGATTGAACTCCATGAATGAAAAGCCGTCTGCTTCAAGGAACAGCTTTAAATTCATTCCGTAATGACCGGTGGATTCAAGCCCTATTTTTGTTTCTGTACCAAGTGAATCAAGTAGTGCTTTGAATTGCAAAAATCCCTCAAGATCATTTGCAAATGACCACGATGGTGTGACAACATCACCTGCGTCGTCAATTACTGCACAGTCATGTTTGAATTTTGAAATGTCGATTCCAATGTAATACATGGTTTCCTCCTCTTCTTTTCTGCACTGCTGTTTTCCACAGACGGCTTGTCCTTGTATTCACGCAAATAGAAACGTCAAAGCGTTAACTAACTAATTACCATTTTAGACAAACCACTGTGGTTTGAGTCATCTCCGACCAGTCTAAGCTGTTATGAAATAGATACAAATCCACAGTGCTTGTCTTTATTATATCGCAGGCAGCTAACCCTGCAAATATAACCAAATTTTTAGGAAGGAGAAATAATTAAACCACCACTTTCGAGATGGTTTAATTATACGAGTGTGAAATGAAAATTTTAAAAAAATCACTTGCAGCATTGCTTAGCGTAATCCTTTTAGCAACCTGCGCCAATCTTTCCGCTGTTGTTTCCGTGGCGGAAGCATCCGGCACACGTATGGAGGCGGAGGATCAGGGCGAAAACATCAATTTATATGGTACACATAATGATATCACATGGCAGTCGGGACGCGGCATTGTGGTCACCAGCAATGCGGATTACACCAAGGGAACATTGCCTACCTACGAGGGATTAAATGACGGCAGCTATACGGCGGAGGATTTAGCCAACACCCCTTATATAGCCTACAAGGTAACAGCAGCCGAGTCGGGTATTTATCAAATGACCGTCGGCTATATGATCTCAGGCGGCGACAACGCAAGCCATTATATGTTGGTGTATGTAAACGGAAAGGCGTATAAAGCACCTTATACCTCTACCAATCCGAATTGGGCGCCTTATTCCGAATCAGAAATTAAGGTCAGCCTGAAAGCAGGAGAGAATACAGTCTACTGTCTGCCGTTTGATAAGGCTTATAAGGATAAAAACGGTGGCGCGTTTTTAAATCAGGACTATCTGGAACTTGGCGCTAAGGTCGCTACCCGTATGGAAGCAGAAGATCAGGGTGAAAACATCAACTTATATGGCAACCATAACGATACCACATGGCAAGCACGCGGTATTGTAGTTGTCAGCAATGCGGATTATACCAAAGGAACGTTGCCAACCTATGAGGGGTTAAATAATGGCAGCTATACCATCAGTCAGCTGAAGAATGTTCCTTATATCGCATATAACATCACGGTCGCTGAAGCAGGAACTTATAAAATAACAGCAGGGTATATGATCGTCGGCGGTTATGTTCCAGACCACAATATGCTGATATATGCAAATGGCGTGGCGTATAAAGCGCCCTACACCTCAACAAATCCGAACTGGACCCCCTATTCGGAATCGGAAATTGAGGTTGCTCTGAAAGCGGGGGAAAACACCGTTTACTGTATCCCATTTGATAAATCATACGCCGACTCCAACAGTGGTGCGTATTTGAATCAGGATTATCTGGAGTTGGGTGCTAAGGTTTCCGCCCGTAAGGAAGCGGAGAATCAGGGTATAAACATCAATCTCTACGGCTCACATAATGTTACTACATGGCAGTCGGCGCGCGGGATTGTGGTCGTTGGTGATGCGGATTACACCAAGGGAGCATTGCCGACCTATGAGGGACTAAACGACGGCAGCTATACAGCCGAGGATTTGGAGAACACCCCTTATATCGCATATAATCTAACAGTCCCCGAGACAGGTATTTACAGGGTAACGGTCGGCTATATGGTTGTAAACGGAAACAACGCAAGCCACAATATGCTGGTTTATGCGAACGATATAGCGTATAAAGCGCCTTACACCTCTACCAATTCGAATTGGGCACCTTATTCAGAATCAGAAGTTGAAATCGGACTTAAAGCGGGAAATAACACAGTTTACTGCCTTCCGTTTGATAAGACATATAAGGATAATAACACTGTCTCGTATCTGAATCAGGACTATTTAAAGCTTGGCGCACGCGTGATACCCGGAATGAACGCGGATGCTTTTGAGACGGGTGCCTATGCGCTTGATCCATATATCGCTTATGCGGTCAAGACCGAAAAGGCAGGCTTTTACGCCTTTGATCTTGATTGTTCCGAGGTTCTTGTTAATGGAGCCGACGCTTACCCGGTTACCAACCCTTCAAACGCCGTTTACCTCGCATTGAAACAAGGCGTCAATATAATCTACTGCAAGGACGCAGAGCGTGTGTCGGCACAAACGGGAGTCTCCCTGGCGGAGGGCGACTATGTCCGTTTCGGTGATATCAATGATGATCAGAAGGTAGATGTCAAAGATTTAGTGCGTATGAAGAAGCACATCAGTGATGATCAGATTGAAGTTAATGCCGATGCCGCTGATTTAAACTTTGATAAAACTATAAATGCAAATGACCTCGTGCTTTTAAGAAAACAGCTGCTTAATATAAATGATGTTCAATACCTGAACTGGCTCGGCTTTAAAGAGAACGGCTCAGAAACAGTATGGATAAATCCCCAAAAGACGATATCCTCAAAAACAAAATTGAGCGCGGACGACATACTTGCTTATTGTAATCCGGTCGGACGTTTGACGGAGTACGGCGGTGCCGTTCTTATGGAGAGCTCGGCGTCGAATTTTACGCTTTCGGGTAATATGGAAGGTATAGTCACGGCGAATATAGGCCTTACCAGTTTTGGAAGTGACGAAGCCGGCTTATGGGCAGTGATTGACGGAAACATAGAAAATCCTTCCTATATAAAGCTCTCCCGCGGCTGCTCACAAATCACATTGGCGGCTAATTTAACGGAGGGCTTCCATACCATCAAAGTGATCAACAGCAACGACGCAAAAAATGGTTATATCCTATTTTATAGCATTAGCTTTACTGGCACTCCAGTGCACTCCGCTGCCGCGGCACACAAAATAGAATTTATAGGAGATTCTATCACGGCAGGCTATGGTGTTAAGGACAGCAGGACACTGTCCTATTATTCATACGCCAATATAGCTGCGAATTTATTGAATGCCGACCACTATTCGGTGGCAAACGGCGGCTGGCTGTTTTCAGATACGCTGAATCTTGACAAAAGCATCAACCGGATCTATTCCATGACCTCGATACACTTAAAGCTGCCGGATTGGGATTTCGAACAATGGCAACCCGAGGTGATTGTAATCAATCTGGGTACAAACGACTCCTATTACAGCGGCGGCACCGAAGCTCAATATATGCAGGATGCGACCATTTTACTGGAAAAGGTCAGAACTAAAAACCCGAATGCCATTATTATCTGGACCTACGGTATGATGGAAACCACACGGGCGGAGTGGATCGAAGCGGCGGTAAACGCCTTCAATGAGACAGATTTGAATACCCATTTTGTTATGCTACCGCAGAACAGAAATGGGTTTGGTAATCATCCCGATGAGCTGGGGCAAAAAATTGCTGCCGAGGCTTTGGCTGAAAAAATCCTTGAGCTGACTGGGTGGACAGAGTAAAAATGTAATACGAGTATCCATTAAGTACATGGGGTGGCAATATCTGTTATCTGGTGGATACTCCTTTTTATATTGGTTCTATAAAAGAAGAAAGTGTGAAATGAATTCTTTAAAAAGGATAACTGCAATACTGCTTAGTGTAATCGTGCTGATAAGCTGTGCAAATTTTTCGATCGCTGCATCCGAGATGGGAGCGCGTATGGAAGCAGAAGATCAAGGCGTAAATATTAATTTGTATAATACACATAACGATACCACTTGGAAAGCGGGACGCGGCATTGTTGTTGTTAGTAATGCGGATTATAAAAACGGAACACTGCCGACCTATGTGGGATTAAACGACGGCAGCTATACCATGGAACAGCTAAAGAATGCTCCCTATATTGCCTACAAGGTAACGGTTGCTGAAAAGGGTACTTACAAGTTGACTGTTGGATATATGCTTTCCGGCGGAGATTATGAAAGCCATTATATGCTGGTGTATGCAAACGGCGTTGCCTATAAAGCACCTTATACCTCTACGAAACCCGGTTGGGCGCCATATTCGGAAGCGGAAGTTGAGGTTGATTTGAAGAAGGGAGAAAATACCGTCTATTGTATTCCGTTTGATAAAGCCTATAAGGACGCTAACGGAAGTGCATGGCTGAATCAGGATTATTTAGAGCTTGGAGAAAAGGTCTCTGTCCGCCAGCAGGCGGAATACCAGGGGGAAAATATCAATCTATACGATACGCATAACGATATTACATGGCAGTCAGGGCGGGGCATCGTGGTCGTTAGCAACGCGGATTACACCAAGGGAATACTACCGACCTATGAAGGATTGAATGACGGCAGCTATACGGAGGGGGATTTGGAGAACACCCCTTATATTGCCTATAATGTAACAGTTCCTGAGACGGGCATTTACAAGATGACTGTCGGTTATATGATCGTGAACGGAGATAATGCAAGCCACAATATGCTTGTGTATGCAAACGATATAGCATATAAAGCACCTTATACCTCTGCCAATTCCAATTGGGCTCCTTATTCGGAATCAGAAATTGAAATTGGACTTAAAGCGGGCAATAACACAGTTTATTGCTTGCCGTTTGATAGGACCTATAAGGACAGCAACGGCAGTGCGTATGTGAATCAGGACTATTTAGAGCTTGGCTCACGTATTACCCCCGTAATAAAAGGAAACGCTTTTAAGGCGGGTGCCTCCAACACTTTTAAAAACAACTGCACGATAATCGGTGAACAGGTGATAACAACACAGGTTTCCGCTTTTGACAAATTGACCTTGTCGCTTGATCAGAACAATGTATCTTATATTGCTTACGCAGTAAAGACTGAGAAAGCGGGATTTTATGCCTTTAAACTTGATTTCACATCATCGGATATTCATGCATTTGCGCCGGTCGTTGTAAACGGGGCAAATGCTTATAAGTTTAAGGATGCGCAGGATATTGTCTATCTGGCCTTAAAAAAGGGCATCAATATGATTTATTGTATGGGTGCAACTGACGATTTTAAGGATGCGGCAATCACTTATAATAGCTTGTCCGCACAGCCCGGTGTTGTAATGGCCCAGGGAGATTATGTTGTTTTCGGCGATAGCAACGGGGATAGCCAAATTAACATCAAAGATTTAGTGCGTATGAAAAAATATCTTAGCGACGGCAGCACTCAGATTAACTTTACTGCCGCTGATTTGAACTTTAATAATGCGATAAACGCAAATGATCTTGTTCTTATGAGAAAATATCTGCTGGCTATGGAGGATACCCGACATCTGACCTGGCTTGGATTTAAGGAGAGTGCAGAAGAAATGGTGTGGACCAATCCCGGTTATTCTTATGGAATAACGCGCTATGAGTCACAAGACTGTGCAGCGCGTAATTATTATCAAAATAAAACTATGCAGGGCGCGTCTTGCGGTGTTGCAAACACACCCGTCTATTATACGACTGCACAGACTATTGCTGATATCCAGAGAAATGGAATTGATGGCGCGCTGACTCCATTTGTTGAATATCAATTGGAAGTACCCTCAGATGGCACATACAAACTGGGGATAGGAATGTTGCTGGCGTATGAGGGAGAGGATTATCCTTCGCAAGGAAGGGTGTACATGGCGCTGATGGTGAATGATTTGTTAGCCGAAATCATAGAAACACAGGTGAGCGACAATCAACCTCGGGCATATAGATACCAAACTTCAGTGCCTTTAAAGCAAGGTATGAATATTGTGAGAATTACCTCATGTACTGCCGACTCGGCATCTGAAACCTTCGCGGCGATTGCTCACCAGGATTATCTGGAGGTATCCGCTGAGGTCACTATTCGTCCTTACAACCAACGCCTGGAGGCGGAGGACAGTAAGCTGAACGGTTATATTGCTGCTGAAAGCAGCGGTGCTTCCAATGGCGCCGCGGTTATGCGGGAGGATACAGGGGAGGTATTGTTTTCAAAACTGACATTGGCCAAATTGAAATCCGATGAGTCTATGCTTGCTTACGCGCCTTATGTTTCTTACCGGTTGACGGCTGAAAGAAAAGGATCCTATACACTGACATTTGGTTTCAATGGTGCTAAAAAAAATACGAACATGCCCGCGCCTGCTTTCTTTGCAATGAGGGTAAACAGTACTGCTTGGGAAAAAGTAGAATTTAAATCAGGAAGCAGACTTTCAAGGGCAGTGCAGATTGAGCTCGAAGAGGGAGACAATACTGTGATTGTCACAGGAATTTTATATGACATACATGGATATGATGAAGTGTCGTTATCTGCGGGATCAAAAAGCTGGATTGATCATGATTACGTAGCGTTTCCGCAGGGAGTGGCAGGAATTGTTCAGAATACAGGAACCGCGCTCGGTTTCGGTGACGAACAGGCAGATATAAGCACCGAGATTAATTCGGTTCAGGGATATTTCCGTTTTGAGAGTGAAGATTATGCTAAGTGCAACCTATATAATAATACGCATGAGCAGGGCGACAAATTTAGCAACGGCCAGGCAGTAGGCGGCGGCAATTATCTTAAGCAAAAGACACAGACTGATGCGGAAATGAAAACGGAACTGGATCGTAGTGTAATGCCATGTGTCATATATGCGGTAGAAGCGCCCGGGGCAGGTACCTACCAAATAAGAGTGGCATATCAATTCGGAACCAATGGAACAATTCCGTTCGGGTATAAGCCCTATGTCTATGTATATGTAAATGGGGAGGCTTATAAAGCGGAGCACTCGGGAGTTAACGGTGAGGTGGTTACTGTCACTCTGAACGTGATGATGAAAAGCGGTGTAAATGAAGTGGTTGTCTCCGCATTTTCAAAGGAGACGTTACAAAAAACCGGTAATGCGGACAGCTGGGTCAATCATGATTATATAGAATTGCAAGATTCACTGAACGCACTCAGCTATACGCCAAGCGTTTATCTAACTGTTCCAAATCAAAATGTTAAGTTTAATCGTCAGACAGGGGAAAAGGTGACAGTTTACAGCAAGGATCAGTTAGTGGTCAATGACGGCGATGTAGTAGTAAATATAAACCCGGCGAAAACCTATCAGACAATTGAGGGGTTTGGCATTGCTATTACCGATTCTTCAGCGTACAATCTGTACCAATTGACGGCGCAAGAGCGTAATGCAATTATGACTAAATGCTTTGATCAGACAAATGGTATAGGATTATCTTTTCTGCGGCAACCGTTAGGCGGTTCTGATTTTGTGAGCGAATACTATACCTATAATGATATGCCGCAGGGAAAAACCGATGAAACACTGGAAAACTTCAGCATTGCACATGATAAAGAGCAGATTATCCCATTGGTAAAGCAAGCTCTCTCTCTCAATAAACAGATAAAGGTAATTGGAAGCGTGTGGTCGGCGCCGTTATGGATGAAAACAAAATGGGAGTGGGATTCGGTTAACCGTTCGACTGTGAATCCCAAATATTATGGGGTTTACTCCGACTATATTGTCAAAGCGCTTAAAGCGTACGAACAGGAGGGAATACCGTTCTATGCCATAACGCCGTCCAACGAACCCACCGGGCAGCACAATATACCTGCGAACTATTTTACTGCCGATACGATGGCTAATCTCGTGAATTATCATCTGCGCCCGGCCATATCTGAGGCGGGACTGGGCACAAAGCTCTGGAGCTGGGATTTCAGCTATTTTGAAAATGAAGCCACGGCATTTGTGGAAAAAACAAAAAATTCAATAGACGGCATTGCATTCCATTCCTATGCGGGAAGCGCGACGCTTATGGGCAGGTTGAGCGAGAGTTATAATAAGCCGGTTTATATCACCGAAGCAGCGGGAATGCCGCAGACGCAACACGCACAGATGTTCCGGCAGATGACATGGATTGATGAGGGTCTGCGCAATAATGCCTCGGGCTACTGCCTGTGGAATCTGATATTGGACCAGAACTTAGGGCCCCAACCCGGAAACATTCAAAGTTCAGGCCTGTTTGAACGAAATACCAAAACAGGACAGGTTTATCCGCAGATGGATTTTTATGCTTTAGCTCATTACAGCAAGTTTATACGCCCGGGTGCACAGCGTGTGGATTCCACAGATACCGGCACAAATACAAGCGGAAAATACTGCAATACAGTAGTTATCAATAAAAACGGAATGATGACAGCAGTTATTACCAACCGTATGATAGAGAAAGTGGTTTACAAGCTGGTCGTAGGTAATAAGGTAATTGAATATATTCTGCCTGCACAAGGGGTTGCTACGCTAACGTGGTTTGCAGGCTGATTTAATAATAGTTATTATTATTTACAAAGAAAGAAAAAAGTGTTAGTATTGCTATAAATCATATAAAATCAACATGGTATGCGAATAAATAGTATATTTTTAGGAGAAAAAATGAATATAAATATCCCTCGTAAAGAACATCCGAAACCACAATTTGAGCGGCAAGACTGGTTAAACCTGAACGGCGAATGGCAGTTTGAAATAGATAACGGCCGCAGCGGAGCCGCCCGTGGGCTTTATCAGACACAGTGCCGCCTGACAGGCAAAATTTTAGTTCCATTTTGCCCGGAAAGTAAGCTTTCCGGCATCCAGCACAAAGATTTTATGTATGGTGTCTGGTATAAGCGTGAGGTGGAAATTCCTGAAAGTAAATTGTATGGGCGCACTATGCTGCATTTCGGCGCTGTGGATTACGAGTGCACGGTCTATGTTAACGGCACTTTGGCGGGACAGCATAAAGGCGGATATGTTTCTTTCGCTTTTGATATTACAAATTATGTAACGGCAGGCAATAACCAGATTACGGTTTACGCTGTCGATGACACCCGTGACCCGATGATTCCGCGCGGAAAACAGAGTGAGGAATACAATTCCCATGGGTGTGACTACACCCGCACCACCGGTATATGGCAGACGGTATGGCTGGAATTTAAGCCGGATACATTTGTAGAACGTGTGCGCTATTTTCCCGACAGTGCCCGTGCCTGCCTTACATTGCAGGCATGGCTGAAAGGTTCTGCCGATTTAACTATACGCGCGTATTATAAAGGAAAACAGGTAGGTATTAAGCAGTTGACAAACTGCGCCGGTATGACAACAGTAGAGCTTCCTCTGACTGAAAAGCATTTGTGGGAGGTTGGGCATGGCTGGTTGTACCAACTGGAATTAGAATTTGGTGAGGACAAGGTAAAAAGCTACTTCGGGCTACGCAATATCCGGCTGGACGGTATGCGGTTTTTAATTAACGAAAAATCAGTATTTCAAAGACTGATATTGGATCAGGGCTTTTATCCCGATGGTATTTATACCGCTCCCACAGATGATGATTTAAAAAGGGATATTGAGCTTTCCATGGCGATGGGCTTTAACGGCGCCCGCCCGCACGAAAAAATATTTGAGGAGCGGTATCTTTACCACTGTGATTGCGCGGGGTATCTGGTATGGGGTGAATATCCCGACTGGGGGCTTGACCATACACGCGCGGAGTCCATTTACGCTATACTGCCCGAGTGGATAGAGGAGGTTGAACGAGACTTTAATCATCCGGCTATTATAGGATGGTGCCCACATAATGAGACATGGGACCAGAACGGCTGCAAGCAGTTTGACGCATCTATTCGTATGATGTATGAAGTGACCAAAGCGATGGATTCCACCCGTCCCTGCATTGATACCAGCGGCAACTACCATGTAAAAACTGATATTTTTGATCTGCACGATTATCATCAGGATCCAAAAGTGTTAAAGGAACATTATGAATCGTTGGATACTGACGGAACTATTATCGACCGCTTTAAGGCGCGGCAAACCTATAGGGGCGAGCCCGTTTTTATAAGTGAATTTGGTGGTATTCGCTGGTCTGATCAGGATGGCTGGGGATATGGTGACGCACCAAAAACCGGTGAGGAATTTTTGGAACGCTTTAAAGGGCTGACGGCTGCTCTGATTGATAACCCCCAAATATTTGGTTTTTGTTATACACAGCTGACTGATGTGGAACAAGAGCAGAACGGCCTGTATACTTACGATCGTAAAGCGAAGTTTGCTCCCGAAATTATCCATGCAATTGTTTCGCGTAAATCTGCGATTGAAGAATCAAGATAGTAATAAATTGGCATGAACTTATTATTGTGAGCAGTTGGTCGCACAATGAATTGTACCATCAGTAATCCGCTAACAGCAAGAAAAGGCTTACAACCGTATAGATGAAATAGTCAATAGAAAATAGACACAAAAAGCCGGACTATGCCACCTGTTCAATTCTGAATTGGACAGGTGGTTTACCATTTAGTTTTCGAACAGGCCGAATACAATTAAAATAATGAATCGTATCAGAGATGACCATATGTAAATCGTCTGACAGCCAATAACGAAACTGAAAACGCAGAACATCCTTGAACCGTAACCGCCAAATAAAGTCGCGGATATAAAACGGCAGTTCAAACCGGTAGAATAA
>OGOZ01000255.1_pt1 | contig 38338 bp, 28 predicted proteins | sample 1552801 | NCBI WGS metagenome assembly OGOZ01 (sample SAMEA2580196, study PRJEB22360) | human gut metagenome | biome: human gut; feature: human-associated habitat; material: faeces | place: Denmark | collected 2008/2010 | reverse complement strand
ACCTGACCGTGCGCGTCTCCGGCTACGCGGTGAACTTCGTCAAGCTCACCAAGGAACAGCAGCTCGACGTGATCTCCCGTACGTTCCACCAGGGCGCTGTCGTCGACTGAACGGCACAATCAGCCAAATGAAAGCCGCCGCATGAAACGACGGTAATGCGAAGGGACGGAGCTCGTGGCTTCGTCCCTTTCGCTTTTCCCATATCGTTTTCCCATATGATTGGGATGGCAGATGAAAGGGGACATTGATGTCTGAACATATTTTCCGTTCCACGACCAGACACATGCTGAGGGATTCCAAGGACTACGTCAATCAGACGCTGATGGGAGGCCTGTCCGGATTCGAATCGCCAATCGGCTTGGACCGTCTCGACCGCATCAAGGCGTTGAAAAGCGGCGATATCGGTTTCGTGCACTCGTGGGACATCAACACTTCCGTGGATGGTCCTGGCACCAGAATGACCGTGTTCATGAGCGGATGCCCTCTGCGCTGCCAGTACTGCCAGAATCCGGATACTTGGAAGATGCGCGACGGCAAGCCCGTCTACTACGAAGCCATGGTCAAGAAAATCGAGCGGTATGCCGATTTATTCAAGGCCACCGGCGGCGGCATCACTTTCTCCGGCGGCGAATCCATGATGCAGCCGGCTTTCGTGTCACGCGTGTTCCATGCCGCCAAGCAGATGGGAGTGCATACCTGCCTCGACACGTCCGGATTCCTCGGGGCGAGCTACACCGATGACATGGTGGATGACATCGACCTGTGCCTGCTTGACGTCAAATCCGGCGATGAGGAGACCTACCATAAGGTGACCGGCGGCATCCTGCAGCCGACCATCGACTTCGGACAGCGTCTGGCCAAGGCAGGCAAGAAGATCTGGGTGCGTTTCGTGCTCGTGCCGGGCCTCACATCCTCCGAAGAAAACGTCGAGAACGTGGCGAAGATCTGCGAGACCTTCGGCGACGCGTTGGAACATATCGACGTATTGCCCTTCCACCAGCTTGGCCGTCCGAAGTGGCACATGCTGAACATCCCATACCCGTTGGAGGACCAGAAAGGCCCGTCCGCGGCAATGAAACAACGTGTGGTCGAGCAGTTCCAGTCGCACGGCTTCACCGTGTACTAAACGCCCGTCCTCTCAATGGCTTCCCCATATTCGCTGGATATGCGGAACGCCTCATATCGGTCCATGCCACCGACTGAATCGATGGCATGGGCCAATTTATTCATACGCTGAAAAATCTTCACATTCGACGCGTGGCAAAGTGGTTCGAAATACTACGAAATGCCCTTCTCTGTCGTAGCCTTGAACTATGGCAGACATCTTTGATTTTCCACGAGATGCGCGCAACGTGGCGCGCGCCGATGGCAAGGAAGCGGATATGGGCGGCGAAGCCCCACAGACCATGCTTATGCGACCGCAGGGCGTTCCCGACCAAGTCTGGAACGCGGTGCTTTCCGTGGACCGTATGCGGCGTTTGAAAGGCATGACATACCGTGAGATTCCGGTGCCCAATTCCATGGCGAACTTCGGCATCGGCGTCGCGTTGGAATGCGATGAAACATACGCATCCGGCTGGATCATGATCCTGTACTCGCTCAAATTCCGAGAGGACTGGCACTCCCACTGGCGTTGCGTGGCTTTCGCATCCCTGCCACTGCCCGACAAGGAGGACGACTGCCTGACTCCGGGCATGTACTGGGACATGATGATGGAACGTCTCAATCCAAACGATTCCGAACATGTATCCGGCACCGTCACAGTCACCCAAAACACAGCATTCGGCCATGACCCCGACGTGCCCAGGGTGGGCTGCGAGATCCGGGTGTCTTGGACTCCACTAGACTATGCCGATGGAGGCCTTGACGCCGGCTCCCAAGTCGGACAGTGGGCGTCGTTCCTCCGGTCCATGACGCAATCCGAGGAGGAAAACCCCGTTGACTGATGAGCCGAAGCTGCTGGCGGAACCGCGCGAAGGCGTGCCCAACGTGATCGACACGTTGCCGGCATTCCGTGACTATTGCAGTGAGCTGGCTTCCTCACATGGCTCCCTTGCCGCGGACGCGGAACGCGCATCCGGCTTCCGGTATGGGCATGAGGACTGGTTGGTGCAGTTCAAACGCGACGGAGCCGGCATCGGCCTGCTCGATCCGCAGGCGCTCGCCGCGGCCGGGGCGGATTGGAACGATTTCAACCGTGCCGTCGGAGATGCGGTATGGATTCTGCATGATTCCCTGCAGGATCTTCCGGGATTCGACGAACTCGGCATGGAACCGCAACGGCTGTTCGACACGGAAATCGCCGCGCGTCTGCTGGGATTGAAACGATTCGGACTCGCCGCTGTCACCGAGCATTTTCTTGGACTGACCCTTGCCAAAGAACATTCTGCGGCTGACTGGTCGTATCGTCCGTTGCCCCGCGACTGGCGAAATTACGCGGCGTTGGACGTCGAACTGCTCATCGAGCTTGAAACGAAGATGCGCGCCGAACTCAAACGCCAAGGCAAGATGGAATGGGCTCAGGAAGAGTTCGATTACGCGCTCAAAGAAGGTCTGGGACCACGCAAGGAGCATCTGATTCCCTGGATGCATGTCTCGCACATCACTGAAGTCATGCGTGACCGGCAGGCGCTGGCCATCGTCCGCGCGCTATGGACCCGACGCGACGAACTCGCGCGCGAATACGACATCGCGCCGACCCTGCTATTGTCCGACAGCTCCATTATCGAAGTGGCGAAACGCAAACCACACAACGCTGCGCAATTCCGTTCGATTCGCTCCATCAACGAACGTGTGCGCATCCATACCGATTCCGAACAGGACAAGATGTTCGAACGGTACGCGCCGATTCAACGCAAAATCAAACCGAGCATGTGGAAGAACATCATCCAGGACGCGCTCGCCCTGCCGCCAAGCGAATGGCCGGACGTGGACGGCGGCGCCGCGCGGCGTCATGAATCGCAGTCAGCCTCGGCTCCCAAATCGATTCGCGTGTGGAAGGAACGGTATCCGGAACGTCTGCAAGTGCTCAACAGGGTGCGCAAGGCGGTCTCCCAGATAGCGGAGGACACGCGCACGCCTGTGGAAATCGTCATCAAACCGCAGTATTTGCGTAACCTGTGCTGGACGGACGAACCTCGTAAGCGTGACGTCGCGCGATTCCTCAGCGAACAGGGCGCACGCGACTGGCAGGTCTCCCTAGTTGCAGAGTCCGTAAGTCGCGCTATTATATAGAGGTTGCCTAACGGCAGAAATATGAAGAACCGTATTTTTCAGGAGCGCAAGCGTGAAAATCAGCGTCAGGAATCTTGAGCCGACCAAGGTGAAGCTCACCGTCACCGTCGACCCGGAGGAGTTCAACCCGTATCTCGACGAGGCTCGCAAGGAAATCGCAAAGCAGGTCAACGTGCCTGGCTTCCGTAAGGGCCACGTGCCCGGCAAGATCATCGACCAGCGTATCGGCTTCGGTGCCGTCGCCGGCGAAGCTGTGAACAACGGCGTGCCGGAGCTGTATTCCAAGGCTCTTGAAACCAAGAAGATCCACCCGATGGCCCAGCCGGAGATCGACGTTCAGGACGTGCCGGAATCCGCCAAGGATGAGACCAAGCTGAAGTTCGTCGCCACCGTTGAGCGTCGCCCGGACATCGAACTGCCGGCTCTTGACGGCATGGAGATCGAGGTCGCCAAGGCCGAGGTCACCGATGAGGACATCAACAACCGTCTGGAAGCCCTGCGCCAGCGTTTCGGCACCCTCGTGAGCGTCGACCGTCCGGCCGCCAAGGGTGACTACGCCAACATCGACCTCAACGCCGAAATCGACGGCGAAACCGTCGACTCCCAAGAGGGCGTGAGCTACGAGCTCGGCTCCGCCACCATGCTCGACGGCCTGGATGAGGCCCTCGAAGGCCTGTCCGCCGGTGAGGAAACCAGCTTCGAAGGCACCCTCGAGGCCGGCAAGCACGAAGGCGAGAAGGCCCTGATCAAGGTCAAGGTCAACTCCGTCAAGGCCGAGGAACTGCCGGAACTCGATGACGACTTCGCTTCCGAAGCCTCCGAGTTCGACACCCTCGACGAGCTGAAGGAGGATCTGAAGAAGGTCGCCGCTCAGGACGCCGAAGGCCGTCAGGCCACCGCCGCCCGTGACGCATTTATCGCCAAACTCGAGGAAGGCCTCGAGATTCCGGTGCCGAAGGGCGTCAAGGCCGAAATGGTCGAGCAGCAGCTCAAGAACGTGACCGCGGATCCGTCCAAGGCCACCAAGGAGCAGAAGGCCGAAGCCGAAGAAACCGTGGAGAAGGAACTGCGCGACCAGATGGTGCTCGACGTGCTCGCCGAGACCATGGACGTCAAGGTCTCCCAGGGTGAGGTCTTCAACTTCCTCGCCTCCATCGCCCAGCAGTACGGCATGGACCCGAACGCCTTCATCCAGGCCATCATCCGCAACGGCCAGATCGGTTCCGCCGTGCAGGAAGTCGGCCGCTCCAAGGGCCTGCTCTCCGGCATGCGCGCCGTGACCTTCAAGTCCGAGGGCGAGACCCTGGACCTGAGCGCCTTCCTCGGCGAAGCCGCTGAAGACGAAGAGTCCGAGAGCGTTGAAGCCGCTTCCGCAGCCGCCGCTGTGGCCGATTCACTCGCCGCCGACAAGGACGCCGAGTGAATCGCTGCCGCCGATAGGCTAAAGCGCTGACAAACGCGTAAAGAAGGCTGGAATCCTTTGATGATTCCAGCCTTCTTCGTTTTTCTCTCAAATACTGGAGGTTCGACTCTCCTCAATGATGCAACCAATATTATGAATCAGGCGTCGGCGACATGTTCCGCCGACGATAGAGGGGAGAATCAAATGAAGGACGCTACGCGGGAGAACCCTGCGAAGACCACGCATACCGATTTGAAACGCAAGATGGAGGTACGCCACCTCCGCATGATTTCACTGGGAGGCGTGATAGGTACGGGACTGTTCCTCAGCTCCGGCTACACCATCACAACCAGGCGGGCCCATTGGGCACGGTCATCGCCTACGCTATCGGCGCGGTGATTGTGTATCTGGTCATGCTCAGCCTCGGCGAGCTTTCCGTCGCCATGCCGGAAACCGGCTCATTCCATGTGTATGCGACCAAATTCATCGGTCCTGGAACAGGCTTCACCGTCGCGATCCTGTATTGGCTGACCTGGACGGTCGCATTGGGGTCCGAATTCACCGCTGCCGGACTTATCTGCGCAAATGGTTCCCCGGCACGCCGGTATGGATTTGGAGTGCCCTGTTCATCGTGGTGATCTTCACCTCGAACGCGCTTTCCGTGCGCTTCTTCGCGGAAACCGAATTCTGGTTCTCTTTCATCAAAGTGGCGGCCATCGTGCTGTTCATCCTCATAGGCGGTTGCGCGGTGTTCGGCGTGCTGCCGATTCAAGGGTATGACCATGCGCCGCTATTCGAGAACTTCGTGAAGGACGGATTGTTCCCCAACGGGTGGATGCCGGTGTTCACCACCATGCTGACGGTGAACTTCGCCTTCTCCGGCACCGAGCTGATCGGCGTAACGGCCGGCGAGACCAAAGATCCTGACAAAGCCATCCCGAAGGCGAGCCACACCACCCTGTTCCGTCTCGTCATCTTCTTCATCGGTTCCATCGTGGTCATGGCTTCGCTGATTCCTTGGCAGGACGCCGGTGTGGACGAAAGCCCCTTCGTGCTGGTGTTCAACTCCATTGGTCTGCCTTTCGCCGGCGACGTGATGAACTTCGTTGTGCTCACCGCGATTCTTTCGGCTGCGAACTCCGGGTTGCACGCCTCCACACGCATGCTGTGGTCCTTGGCGAACGAAGACATGATCCCACACAACATCGCCAAAACCAATAGCAGGGGAGTGCCGATGACCGCGCTTCGCCTGAGCATGATCGGCGGTCTGCTGGCATTGCTGTCCAGCGTCGTGGCCGCTTCCACGGTTTATCTGGTATTGGTGTCCGTGTCCGGTTTGGCCGTCGTGATCGTGTGCTTCCAGCAATTCGGGCCATCCGACAGGTTACGGACAAGCCGATCATCGTGTATCCGAACAACGGTGACATCTACGATCCGAAAACCAAAACCTGGTCGCCTAATCCCACCGGTTCCGAACCGGCCTTCGCCCATCTGGTACCGCAATGGATCGACGCGGGAGCCCGACTCATTGGAGGATGCTGCCGAACGACTCCAGACGATATCCGAACCATAGCGCATGCCGCTTCGGCGAACGTCTGACGAGCAGCAGAGACAGCTAACCGGACCTTAACCGGACCTATATACTGGCAGGTGTGATGAATTCTCAAGGATATGCGGTAGTCGACTTCGAAACCACGGGTTTAAGTCCCGCAAAAGGCGACCGGGCCATCGAAATCGGCCTGGTGCATGTGGCTCCGGACGGTACGCTCGAAGACGAGCATGAGACGCTGATTCATGTCGATCGCAGTGTCGGCGCCTCATGGGTGCATCACATTACCGCACGCGAACTGCTGCATGCTCCCGATTTCGAAGGTATCGCGCATGAGCTGCGCGACCTGCTCGCCGGACGCGTGTTCGTGGCACACAACGTGTCGTTCGATTCACGGTTCCTACTTGCGGAATACTCGCGTATGGGAGCTTCCATTCCGGTTGATCAAAGCACCATGCTGTGCACGATGAAACTGTCGCGTTCCCTGATCGGACGGGGCAAGCTCGCCGACTGCTGCGAGTATTTCGGCATTGCCAACGAGGATGCGCATAGCGCGTTAAGCGACGCTCACGCCACCGCCATACTGCTCGGACGACTGTTGGAAGCCGACCCGGAATGGCCCGGCTTCCAACGTCGGCTGGACGCGGCCGGTGCCGCTGCGGAACAATGGCCCACATTCGCAACCCTGCCGAAGAAGGGATGGCTGCCGCGCGGCACGCATCTTGCGTAGTGACGACGGGCACTGAAACGCTGATTGGCGCTTATGAGAACAGGAATTTGATTTCGGCGAAGAACTCACGGACCATATTGTTGACCAGCATGTCCTTCGGGGAACTTGCCGCGATGCCCTGCGCCTGCTTCAGACCATTGGCATGTGCGATCTGCAAGGCACGGAACATGTGGAAATCATTGGTGACGATACCGACCGAAGCGTTCTCCTGCCGCATGAGCTTCTTGCTGTTGACGATGTTCTCCATAGTGGATTCCGACTTGGACTCCTGGATGATGCGGTTTTCCGCAATCCCATGCTTCTGCAGATAATCGGCCATGCCCTGCGCTTCGGCGAACGGCTCGTTATGGCCCTGACCGCCGGAAACGATGCAGATGGTATCCGGATTCTCCTCCAGATAATCGATGGTTCTGTCCAGCCGATAGCGCAACGCTTTGCTGGGGCCTGACTCGCGCACCTGCGCGCCAAGCACAATCACATAATCAAGATCCGGCTCGCCCTGAGCGTTCATATTGCCGATGATGCAACCCTCTATTGTGCAAAACGCGACAATGCCGATGGCCACCACAGCGATGATGGCGCCCCTGATGATCCGGGGAAGCGCCGCCCACCAGTGACATGCGATGCCAATCGCCAGCAATGCGAAAACAACGGCGAGAACCAGCCAGACCTTCCAAAATCCCGTGCCCGAATGCGTCCTCAACACGGCGAACGCGTAGGCCGCCGACAGCAACGCCAGCGCAACACACACCACAATCGCCAGCCGTCGCAGCATCATCTTCATCGCAAGCCTCGTGTCGTCATCGTCCTACATCACTTCATACCGTGTATCAGCGTAATGAAATCGTTCCCGCAGAGTGCCGTACCGTGCCCGAATGCGAACGATTCTTTCGCATTTGCCCTGAGCGCATCTTCGATAGGGGCGAGGTATAGGATGGTTGCATGACTTGTGAAACACCTACCATCCGTCCGTTGCGTCGCACCGATTTTCCCGCTTTGGAAGAGCTGATACGGCTCGCATGGTACGACGATGGCAACGATTCACACAACACGCATGACGAGGTCGGACAGACGTCAGGCCCAGACAAGCATCGCGCCGAACTACGCAAGGCGACCCGTCTGCGCAACATGCATCGACTTGCCGCAATCGACATGCAGGATTGCCTGGCCCGCACCACCAAAGCATACGTTGCCGAACTTAATGGGCAGGTGCTCGGCGTGATTCTCGGATCGCTGCGTTCGGATATCACCGGTCTGCAGCGGACACGCCATATGCTGCGCCGACATTGCCTCACGTTGCCGTTGCTGGCAAGCCACGAGGGACGTCACGGTCTGCTTGCGCAGCTGGCCATTCTGCAGGCCGACGAGGCGTTGAAACATGACGCGGGCAAGGAATACGAGGCCGAAGTGGTGCTGTTCGTCGTTTCCCCGGCCGCACGAGGCATGGGAGTGGGGCGCAGACTGTTCAACCATATGCTTGGCGTATTCCATGACGCCGGCCTGCGCGAATACTTCCTGTTCACCGACAGCACATGCGATGTCGGCTTCTACGACCATCGCGGACTAATCCGCAAAGCCGAACGTGATGACCGGAACGATGGTTCCTCGCGGCCGAATCCGACAGACAGCTCGTCCAGCGGGTTGACGGTCGGCACGACAAGCCTGTTGGCGGATGACGAGCCCATGTCTTACTTCCTGTACGAAGGACGTTGCTGAAGTCATTCCCCACTGAAACAGTGTTTGCTCAAGCAAGAAGCCACGCATTTTGGACTGGATGCGCGGCTTCTTGGCTTTCCCACATGGCATCATGCATGCCAACGAGCGGCGAATTTCCTATGCGTTGAGGAGCGAAAACGGCCGGAACTCGGAGCATGGAACATTTTCGGCAACAATAGGCCGTATAATGGCGCGCGTCGTTCCTGCCCGGGCCGCGCAGGTCGAGGAACGGCCCACGGCGACCGCCGCGATCTCCAACTCACGGTGCGCGGCGTCAACCAAGGCAAGGATTCATCATGGCAGAGCCATCCTCTGAAACGATTACCCAAAAACCACGCATCCCGATGCTGAAGCATGCTCCGCAAACAACGGAGGAAACACGCAGATCCCTGAAATGGCGTGTCGTCGACATCGCCGTCGGAGCGGCCGTCGGCGTAATGTCCGGCGTGATGTTCTGGGTGTTCGATGGCATGTCCTATGGCTTGTTTCCTTTACTGACTCTGATACTTCCAGGCTCCGCGGCACTGCTGCACGCATTGTTCTATTTCCCCGCCACACTGGGCTTGCTGATCGTACGCAAACCGGGCGCGTCGGCCTACGTGCTGTTAGTCGCCTCGTTCGTGGAAGTGGTGCTCGGCACGAAATACAGTGTGAGTCTGGTAGTGATCGCGCTCGTGCAGGCGCTCGCCGCCGAAACGGTGTTCGCACTGTTCCGCTACCGCCGTTGGACGCTTGGCGTCACATTGCTGTCATCCGTGGCGATCGGCATCGTCTACAACTTCTATCTGCTGTTCTTCTACTACCAGGCGTTCTCGTTCTTCAGCCCGCGCGGCCTTATCGGCACGGCATGCGAGCTGCTGAGCGCGATCGTATTCGCCGGGTTCGGCTCGTGGATCCTCTACCGAGCCTTGGCCAAGTCGGGAGTCCTCACCCGCTTTGTCTCCGGATGATGACGCATGCTCGGGGGAATTTACTTTGATTGGTCGGCGTGCCGGAATGTGAACCAGGCGAGGATCTGTTGCTCGCTGACTGGCTTGAAATCCCATGCGTCGAGCCCCACGTTCACGCTGAGCGGATCGGTGCCGTCTGGAATGCCTTGATGCGTGTGGCCGTAGAGCAGCCAACCTTCGGTGGTAGGCGCCACATCGGCGAACTTGTTCCAGTTTTCCGGCCAGTTGCCGTGTTCTTCGGCCAATGCCGAGAGTCTGGGAAAGTGGCTCATGCCTATGGTCTGCCGTGTGGTTGCGGCCGTCGGCTTGCCGGTTCCGTCGAGGACGGGAAGTTCCATGTCGATTTCACGGTAGTCGTCGATGGTCTCGAACACGTTCTCGTATAGCGCGTCATTGGATCGGAGACGGAAGTTGCGGTCATGGTTGCCGATGATCAGATGCAGATGGCGGCAGTTGATGCGGCGCAGGCAGTCGAGCGTGTGCTCGACGGTGCAACGGTAGGAGAGGTCACCGAGAATCCATAGCTCGTCATCACGCCCGACGGTCTCGTTGATGTTGCCGATGATGGTGTTCTCATGGCGTGTGATGTCGCAGATTGCTTTGAACGACGTCTGATTGTCGCGTACGTATTGTTTGATCCATGCGTGCGCGGCGGCGCGACCCTGCGCCTGCCAGACATCACGGTATTCGGTGCGGAGCCTGCCATTGTTCAGGAATCCGCGCAGTGCGGTGACCAGAGGGTGGCCGAAATGCGTGTCCGAAGTGAAATAGCGCATGTGATTCCTTACGGTATGCGGTTGCTGGATGTTTTTATCAATGATAGAGCGCAACATCACGCGAATGACCCTCCCCAAAAACGCTTGTTGGCTTGTTTGTGGCACTGTTTGGCGATTATGGCGAGTATGAGCGTTGGAATTCCAACGCTCATACTTCGGGTTTCGGCGTTCGAGTGCCACAAACAAAGCAACTAGCGAAAATGGGCCGTACCGGTTTGGTTTGTCCGGTAGATAGTGGTGAATAATTACATGACGCGGCAGGATTAAGGCTTACCAGGAGGCGCAATGGTTCGGGCGGTGATCTACACGGATTTCGACGGTGTGCTGAACGCGTTCCCCGATGACAAGGTGCTTCGGCGGGGAGGGGTCGGCCATACGCAATGGCTGAAGGAAGGTGACCCGCGTAAGGAACTGTATGATTCCGTGCGTGCGTTTCCCCTGACGGGCAACGAGCAGGTGCGTACAGGGCATGGGCGCTTCCGCGTGCACTGGTCGCGTGAACTTGCCGGCATGATGCATGACCTGGCCCTTTCCGGCACCGTCGAATTGAACTGGCTGACCACATGGCAACCGTACTGTTCGAGAGTACTTGATCCCATGCTTGGCTGGGATCCGAGAATTGAACGGACTGTTGTCTGGTACGATCCGGTCACCAATGAGAGAAGGTTGACCGGCAAGCTTGCGAAGATCATGTCGCGCGTTCGGTTCGAACGGCGACAGCAGGAGCCGTTGCCGATTGTCTGGATTGATGACGAGGAGTGTTATCCCACGTCGAAAACGCAGATCGAGTCGCTGGAGCCTGCGGCACCGGTGCTCATGGTGAGGCCGGACGAGCGTATTGGCATAAGCCGGTGCCAGTGGCGGCTGATCTGTGACTTTCTTGATGATTCGAGTGGTTTCCCGTCTGTCAGTCTGGATGAGGAGGGCACGGTTCGCGATCATGCGGCACACGTGGGGCTGTGAGGGGATGGCGAACGTCTCCCGTGGCGAATCTTGGGATTGAGTCTCCTCGGCTTTTGCTGTACCGTTTTCTGTACATATGTTGTCGGATTGAAGAGGAGATTGCTATGGTCACGGCGGTTGCGTACACCAATTTCCGTAAGGATCTGAAATCGTATCTGCGTCGCGTGAATGATGATGCAGACATGCTTCTGGTCACCAACAAGGACCCACACGACAACGTGGTGGTGATGAGTGCCGACGATTACGAGTCGCTCATGGAAACGCTGCGCGTCTATCAGAATCCCGGATTGTTCGACAAGGTCCGCCGTGGAATGGCCCAGGTGCGTTCCGGTGGTACCGCCACGCACGATCTGGTCGGGGAGTGAGCGGTGCTGCGTTGGACCGAGGATGCGTGGGACGAGTATCTGTATTGGCAGACCCAGAGCAAGAAGACTCTCAGACGCGTCAACGTGTTGATACGTGATACGATGTGTTCCCCGTTCACGGGCCTCGGTAAGCCTGAGCCGCTCAAATGGGAATTGCAGGGCGCGTGGAGCCGGCGCATCGATTCCGCGAACCGTTTGGTGTACATGGTCGATGGTGGTGACCTGTGCATCCTGTCCGTGCGCGACCACTACTGAGCATTGGGGTTGTGGACGTTTTCTTGGAGATTATCGCATTGAAAAGGACTAAATGCGCGATTGCAGTCATCACGCCGGGTCGTAGAGCCGTTCGAGAATGAGCAGGAGGCTTCGGATTTCGCTCATGATGTGTCGATGAGGACGACTACGGATAACAAAGAACGAAGCTACTGACTGAAGGGCATGTAGAACATTAAAAGGTGAACTGGAAACATGTCTCTTAAGTCGGACATACTCCTAGCTCACGCCGTGATTCTCCAACTTATTTCTTGCCCCACCCGAACTTGGGCAGTTTGATCTCCGGGAGCTGTTTCAATCCGTCTGCTATTCCTTTGCCAAGCTGCTGCACTCCGTCGGCTATCCCGGCGCCTGCGTCCTGAGCACCTTTCGCAATGGCGTCGCCCGCATCCTGCGCGATGTGCGCGGCCTGGTTTCCGGCGTCCTGCATTCCCCTGGCAACGGCGGCACCGGTGCTCTGAGCGCCATTCGCTATCGCATTGCCGACGTCTTGGACGGCGTGTGCGGTCTGCTGCCCGGCATTCTGCAAGGCCTTGCCGGTGTCGTCTACGGCCTTGCCCGCGGCCTCGATCCAAGTAGGCCCGTCTTCGACATGCAGATGAATGTGCTCAAGCTGCAATGTGCTGGCGAAAGCATTGAGATCACTGGCGATGCTTTCGATGTTGGCAATGGCATGAGGTGAACTGTATGGGTTCAGTAGCACTTGTCCGCCCACGGTTTTCGCTTTCTTCTCCAGCTGCTTGCCCAATGCGTTGAGCGATTGCTCGATTTCTTCGAGGCGCTTGTTCCTGGCAAGTACGATGCCTTTCTTGTATGCTTCGAGCTGTTCAGGCTCCTCCTGGCATACGCGCGCGAGCTCGATGCAGGAGACCTGATCCTGCATCCTGACTGCGGATGCGAGCATGCCCAACCACTGGTGAATCTCCTGACGAATCTGCTGGGTCAGCGGGCGAACCTGCTTGGGATCCTGCTCGCGTTCAGCCTTCTCGGTGAGGCCCTTGATTTTGGCGATCGCGTACGCTTGGATGGTGGCGATGTCTTGCGGGCAGCCTGACATCTTGGACCATGTGGTTGCGCTGATCGAACCGACCTGCTGGTAGATGAACATGGTCTCGTCGATCATGTGGGATATCCCGGCGAGCTTGCTGACGGTCTGATCCTTCTGATCGCGTAGCAGATCATCGAGCTTCGCGTCGATCTCCTTCAGATAATCGGTGATCTCGGAGACGGCCTGTTCCAGTGCCATCTGTGCCATGACGCCGCTGACACCAGTGAGTAAAGCGGGGTTGAGCTGCCCAGGCTGGGTGAATTGCAGATGTTTGATGATGCGCCCGTTCGGTTGCCGTACAACACCGGCTTGGAACGGTCCCTTCTTACAGTTCTTGCCGTATTTGGCGACCAGTTCGGCCGATTCCTTGGTGAGTTTTACCCAACGCCCGCTTTCGGCCATGGCATTGCCGGCTGCCTGTGCGCCTTTGCTGGCCGATGAGATGGTCTGTACGGCTTTGGCTGTGAATGCTTTGGAATCGAAGCCTTCGTCCTTGAGCCAGAGATCTATGGTACCGGCGTCGCCGAGGAAGACGATGCCTTGTTCGTCTTGGATGATGGTGACGCTTTGCATGTCGTCTGGATTGTTGTTCCCGGTGTTGGCATCGGCATCACCGTCTCCGCCTTCGAATGGGATGAGTTTGTTGGAATCGTCGTCGATCATGGTTATTCCCTTCAAATCCACTTGGCAGCAGTATACGACCGGCAGACGCATCGGTGTGCTTGGGAGTGGCGGGGAACAGGTATAAAAGCGGTGGGGAAGTGGTCAGTCTTCGATCTGGGCATCGCCCGAGTCAAGGGACTGGAAGATCTCGTTGAACAGGGCCTCGGTTTGTGCCTGGAGCTTTTCCAGACGGTTCTTATGCTCGCTGCCGGTTGTGGATCTGTTCATGGTGTCCATAAGACGAAGGCTTTGCAGGGTGCTCTTCCATCGTTCGACTGGTGCGTTTACGGGAAATTGGTCGGCATATTTCTCCAGTGTCTCCTCAATGGTGTCAAGCTGCTTGGCGACTCTTGCGGATGGGCTAAGCGCGGCCGGCAGATGCATGTTCGCAGCGGCCTGCTTGAGTTTGCTGCCTACCTGTTGCTCGCTGACAAGCTGCGCCACCTTCTGCATGTTCTCCGGGTTGACCGCGATATCGACCGCCGTTTTGACGGCATAGGTCGCCGCCGATGCGACGATCCCCTTCAGAAACCCACCTTTGCGCGTCATCGGTTACCCCTTTCAACACGGAAACTCTTCTAGGAACAGTGTAGTTCAGAGAAGGCGGATCAGATGTTGTCTGAAAACATCGTTGCGTGTCTTCTGCCTGGGAAGTCTTTCGGGGGATGCCTCGTCTCCAGAAGCAGATTTTCAGCGGAAATCCTTCCCGGTTTCTTTGCGGAGTGTCGCAAGCTTTTTGTCCTTGCGGGCCTTTCTTCCGTCTGTGTTTCGAATGGTGCCAGTTGGAAGATCATGCTTCTTTTCATAGGTATCAACAGTGCAATCACTTCTTGTTTTTCGGACCTTACTGAACATGGTGAATCTCCTTCGACTTCAGCTCGTTCTGAGTTTGTGCACTACCTATATTACTTGTTGCCAGAATGCTGAACAGTGAATATCGGAAGAGGTTTCAAAATGATGCGGTGAGGGGTTGCAGGCATGACTTGGATGTCGTGATTATTCCAGACCTAGGAATATTCTGAAATATTCTTGTGTCTTAACGTTGATGTCTTAGCAAAGGGAAGGAATACGCATGGCGGGCTCGTACGGTGCGGAAGCGACGCAGGGGGAGCGGTACCGGCTTTCCTTCACTGTCGGCGGACTTCTTGCCTCGCAGGGCCGGGCGCTTGCGGAAATGTATCTGAATCATCTGAATCATGCAGGCGGCGGCGACGCTGAGTGTTCTTCCCAAACCGAGGTGGGCAAGTCCATTGCCGCGATTCGCCAACAGGCCGTCGAGGAAAACGTTCTTGCGATTCGCACGGATTCCGCAAACAGGCGCGTTGTGGCGGAAACTACTAGGCGGCTCAGTGCGCTCACGGTTGGGGAGCTTGCATATTTGGCAGGTCCTGATTCCTCCATATCCGACCGCGAGGCACTTATGTGGATCGCGATGTGCCGTTATTATGCAATCGTCGGGGAATTCGCTGGTGAAGTGCTCAAAAAACATTATCTTGTAGGGAACCTGCATCTTGATTTCGAGGATTATGCTCGCTTCATTGCGAACAAGGCTACATGGCATCCTGAGCTGGAAACCATAAGCGAGGGAACGGCGAAGAAACTCCGGTCCAATCTGTTCAAGGCCATGGTTGAGGCCCATCTGTTCGATAAAAATTCCGACACGGTGGTTTCCTTCCTACCCAGTCCCTCTTTGGCGGATATCCTTATGAAGAGACCAGATTCGTTCGGGTTTTTCCCGATGCGTGAATCATCCTTGTGAGTACGAATGGGGGATAGCATGACCGATTTCATCGCAGGCGTTGAAGCTGCCGATGAGCGCCGTGACATTGATGCTGATTTCGCTCATTTGCGCGAGATCATGGAGTCCCGTTCGTTCAGAACCAATAGTGGATTGGCCGGTGAGCAGCCTTATTACATTTATGATTATCCGCCTAGGCAGGAGCTTGAGGTCGCCGAACATATCAGGCAATTGGTGAGTCAGCTGCAGACGATGACGCCGAAATATGATGGCGATTATGCTCCGCAGGTGCTCACGCTGGATTTATTCGATGTTGTTCTGGAGATTCTTGGTAATCGTGGCATTCTGGATCGTGTGCTTAATAGGGAGGCAAAACGCCACAGAAAAGTCTCGTCGGATGCGCATACGGATAAGTTTTTAGGACTGCTCGATAACGTGTTGGGCGCGGATACGGCTCAGTTGCCTGATACCATTCGTGATCATTACAAGCAGGCCAAGAGCGAGGGCGGAGCCAATATCGTATTCATTACGGGAATCGGCAAGGTCTACCCGTATATTCGTGCGCATACACTGCTTAACGCGTTGCAAGGGCGCATCGATGATCGCCCATTGGTGCTGTTCTATCCGGGTACGTTTACGAGAAGCGCTTCCGCGGGGTCGGTCATGTCGCTATTCGGCTGTTTGCCTGGGGATAATTATTATCGTGCGCAAAATCTGCGTGAGATGAGTGTGCGACTGGAGGAATGACAGGAATGACGGCCTAAGGGTTGTTTTGCCGATTCAGGTGGAATGCGAGTAACGCTTGCGAAGTATTCGTTCAAAGAAGAAGGGAACGCAGATGAACGGGGAAAGCGCTATCAGCTTCAAGGAGTTGTTCAGCAAGGACATTGACCGCAATATCAATGGTGTGATCAAGGCCAATGATGAGAAGAACCTTGACGATGAGGTCAACGAGTATGTGCTTACGGAGGAGATTTGCCGCAATCTGGCCAAATTCCTTGACGCATACAACGACCCGTCGAACCACGAACAGAATGGCGCATGGATTTCCGGTTTCTTTGGTTCTGGTAAATCGCACTTGTTGAAGATGCTGTCACACGTTTTGGGCGAGGTTCCGGCCGAACTCGTCGACAAGGGCAATAAACCGACCATGAATCGTGAGCAGATTGTTCGTACCTTTATGGGCAAAGCCGAATCGCAGGATGACCAGATGCTTGCAGGGCAGCTTGAGAAGACCTTGACGATTCCTGCCACGTCGATTCTGTTTAACATCGATCAGAAGGCAGATAAATCCAATGCCTCTGATGCGCTGTTGTACGCCTTTGTCCGCGTATTCGATGAGGCGCGTGGCTTCTATGGCAAGAATCCGTTTGTCGCGAAATTCGAATGTGATCTGGCGAACAACGGCTACCTTGACGATTTCAAACATGAATTCGAACAAGCGGCTGGCAAACCGTGGAGCGAGGGGCGCGACGAGGCCGTGCTATGGGATGATGAGATCTGCGAAGCCTATGCCGCGGTGACGGGCAAGCCGGAGCAGGACAGCATCATCCAGCGCTATGAGGATACGTATACGATGACGGTCGGCGATTTCGCAGACGACGTGAACGCATGGCTGTCCCATCAGGAACCGAACCGCCGTATCTTGTTCCTCGTGGACGAGGTTGGCCAGTTCATCGGTGAGAACAGGGAGCTCATGCTGTCCCTGCAATCCATTGCCGAGGATCTTGCCGTCAAGACCAACGGGCGTGCATGGGTAGTGGTCACCTCTCAGGAAGACATGGATACTATCGTCGGTGATCGGACCAAGCAGCAAAGCTATGACTTTTCGAAGATCCAGGGCAGGTTCTCCATCAAGCTGAAGCTCAACAGCGCCGACGTGGTGGAAGTCATTCAGAAGCGCTTGCTGACCAAGAAACCGGAATATGAGTCGGTGATGAACGAGCTGTGGGATGAGCAGAACGCGAACCTGCGCACCATGTTCGAATTCACTCGTGAGACTTCGAAATTCAGTAATAACAAGGCATACAGCAAGGACGATTTCATCGCGTCGTATCCGTTCGTGAACTATGAATTCGAATTGTTCCAGAACGTGCTGCGGGAGATGAGCCGCTACAACATGTTCTCCGGGCGCCACGCATCTGTGGGTGAACGGTCCATGCTTTCCACCATCAGCAGCACGCTGCGGTCCAGCCAGAATGAGATGGTCGGGGCCCTGATGCCGTTCGACAAACTATATGACGGTATTGCCGACGCCATCCAATCAACCTCGAACTTCCGCATCAACCAAGCTGAAAAGAGACTTGGCTCCGATATAAAGGAACTGGGCGTACGCCTGCTGAAGGTGCTGCTGCTGGTCAAGCATGTCGACGGATTCCCTACTACACCGCATAACCTGCGCATTCTGCTGACCGACCAGTTCGACATGGACGTGATGGAACTGGAAAGGAACATCAAGTATGTTCTGGGAGAGTTGGAAAAAGACACGTATGTGCAGCGTGTGGGAGATACCTACAATTACCTGACCAACGAAGAGCAGGATATTGAGCAGGAGATCAAAAGCACGGACATCGACTCCAGCAAGGAAATCGACGAGCTGAAGAAGATCTTGGTCAGTGACGTGCTCGGCAAGATGACCGTGGCATACGGCGAACAGCGTGCCCAGTTCCGCTATGGTTTGCGCATCGATGGGGTGCAACAGTCCGCGCAGCAGCTCATCTGGCTGAACGTGGTCACATCGACCAATGCGCAGGACCGTGCGGACGCCATTCGCATGGGCATGGGCATGCGCGACACCATCACTTTGCTGTTGGATATGTCCGACAGAACACTGTTCGATGATCTGCGCATGTACGTGAAAACTTACACATACCTCATGCGCACCGACAAGAACAGCCAGTCAGAAGTGCGCCAGCAGATCATCTCCCGCAAGAGCGTCGCCAATGAAAGGCTTTATACGGAGCTGCGTACCCGCATCGTCAAAGCCGCGGCCAATGGCGAGTTCGACTATAACGGCGGAAAAGTGGAAGTGAACTCCACCGAGGTGCAGGCGCGTATGGCGGAAGGGCTTGGAACGCTCATCGGCCGGTACTATACGAACTTTTCCCTACTTGGTGGGCAAAGATACGAGGAAACGGATCTTGCGCGCATCATCATGAACGCTTCGCAGCACCAGCCTGGCATGTTTGACGGCATGAACGCAGTGCAGGACAAGCTCGACGTTCCCGCCGATGATGTGTTCGCCGCGGTCAGTCGTGACAAAGGCAAAGGCATGGTCGCCACCGTCAAGAGCCTTCTTGATGCCTACGGCAACGTTCCCTATGGTTGGCCGTACGCTGCCACGCTCGCATGCATCGGCCACCTGTATGGTTCCGACAGAATCACGCTGACGCTGGACGGCAAGCCGGTGCAGCGTAGTGAGGCCGCCCGTTTGCTTAGAGAAACGAAGAAGCAGGACTCCATCCGAGTGGATTTGCCACGCGTATTCGACACGAGAAAAGTTTCACAGCTACGTGACTTCGCCAGGGATTTCCTTGGACTCACCGCCGCCGACCTGCCATCGAACGCGATTGATCTGGCGGAGGCCGTTACCACGCGACTTAAGCGGGAAGCGGAGAGTCTGACCCAGCTGCGCGTGCGCAATGCCCGATTCGGCTTTGTGCAGCAGCTCGACAAGGCCATTGAGAAAATCAACTATGCCTCCGGAATGGGCGAGGACTGGCTGCTCGGCGATTTCACCGCACAAGAAACCGAAAACGGTTCCGACGAACTGCTCGAGTTTAAAGAAGACGTAATCGACCCGATTATCGCTTTCCTCAACGGCTCCCAATCCAGGATTCTTGCGGACGGATTGGAATGGCTGAAAAACAACAAGCCGAACATCGACTATGTATCTGGCACTACGGCAGCAAGCCTGTACCAATCCGCGGAACAGCTGGCAAACGACCCGAACATCTTCCGCAAAACCAATAAATTCAAGACTGCCATTGACGATCTGCGTGAGGCAACAGACGCAACCATCCAAACCGAACGCGCCAACGCGCTTAACGACGTGGAAAATATTCGCGCCAGAATCCACGATTCCACCGAATATCAACATGCAACACAAGCCGCGCAAACCAAGGTCGAGACAGAACTGGACCAAGTGGCGGAACTCATGCAACACATGCCGTTCATCTACAAAATGCGCGAAAGCGTACACGAACTGAGCGAACGCACTTACCCGCAACTCATCAACGCACTAGCAGCCTCCGCGCCGAGGCCGAAGACCGCGCTCGCAGGAGAGGCGCAGGCTGCTACAGCTACTACGCCGATGGATGCGAACATTCCTGAATCGCAACAAAAGGAAACCCCGCGCGTGGCCGTGTCGTTCGCTACCATCAGCAGGCCTCACACCAAGGATGCTTTGGAAACCAAGGATGATGTGGATGACTTCCTTGATGCCTACCGCCGTGAGCTTATCGCCGCCATTGAGAATGGAAAGAAGATCTTGCTATGAACACGTCGAAACTGCAAGCTTTCGCAACGGATGCGCGCCGCCAGCTTATGAATGCGGTGCAGGCCCGGCTTGACGCCGCATTGGTGCCGAATTCCGACGCCCAGGTTGACGACCCGCGTGCATTCGATTTTCTGCAGCGTGAGATCGAACAGGCCGGTGGAAGTGAGCAGGGTCGCAAGCATGTGGTGGAGCGTTATGCGTACCGGTGGTTCAACCGCATCATCGCGTTCCGTTACATGGACGTGCATGGGTTCACTGGCACGCCGGTGGTCTCTCCAGCTGGCCTGACCAGCACGAATGGTCTGCCGGAAGTGCTTGCAGCGGCGAAACGAGGCGAGTATGACAGCAGGGTGTTCTCGGCGCACGTGAATAATAAGGCCAAAGAGCGCATCGAAGGGTTGCTGAGCGGTTCCATCTTGGCGGATGACCCGCAGGGCCTGGCTTATGGTCTGCTGCTGCAATCCGAATGCCGGTTCTGGAATCATAACCTGCCGTTCATGTTCGAAAACGTCGGCAAGGAGGCCGGCAGAGTGGATGAACTGCTTATGCCCGCCGATCTGCTTGCCGAGGGTTCCGTGTTGAGGAATGCGGTGGAGGTTATGACTCCGGAGGATTGCGGCGTTGACGATCCGTCCGGCAATGTGGAGATCATCGGCTGGCTGTACCAGTACTACATTTCGGAACGCAAGAACGAGGTGATGGACGGGTTCAAGAAGAACCACAAAGCCGGAGCCGAGGAGATTCCCGCCGCCACCCAGCTGTTCACACCGGACTGGATCGTGCGCTATCTGGTACAGAACACGGTAGGCAGACTTTGGATGCAGTCCCATCCAGACAGTCAACTGCACAAGAACTGGGACTACTATATTCAGCCTTCGGGGGATGATTCCGCTGGGAACGAGGATATTCTCAACATCCAAGCGCCTGAAGACCTGACTGTCTGCGATCCCGCATGCGGTTCCGGCCACATGCTCACCTACGCGTTTGACCTGCTGTATGAGATCTACGAGGAGGAGGGGTATGCGCCGAGCGATATTCCCGGTCTGATTCTCAAGCACAACCTGTACGGCATGGAAATCGATGAACGAGCCGCAAGCCTTGCCGCCTTCGCTCTGACCATGAAGGCTCGTTCCCGTTCCCGTAGATTCTTCAAGAAGCAGGTGGAGCCGAACATTCAGCACATTTCGCCGATTGCGTTCAAGGAAGACGAAGTCGTAGAACTGAATGACCTATACCAGGTGAATCTGGATTCCATGGTATGGAATACCTATGCGAAGGCGGATGTGTACGGTTCGCTGATTCAGCCGCCGCAGGAGCTTGTTGAATTGGCGGCGTCATCACCGGAAAGCGAGGATGGCGTCGATACGTTGTTCGACCCACTTCTGCGTGAACATGCAGAGGACGTATTTACTCAAACAAGGTACCTCGCACGTAAATACGCGGCAGTGGTGGCGAACCCGCCATACATGGGCGCAAAGAACATGAGCGCCGAGCTCAAACAGTTCGTGCAGGACCATTATGAGGATGGCAAGGCTGATTTCTTTGCGGCATTCATTTATAGACTGTTTGAGTTGGTGCCTAAGCATGGGCAGCTTGGCTTCATGACTCCTTACGTGTGGATGTTCATATCTTCCTATGAGCAGATGCGTCAACGGATTATTCGACAGGAACATATCAGTTCGTTGATTCAACTGGAATATTCCGGATTCGAAGGCGCCACCGTGCCTATTTGCACTTTCACTTTAGAAAAGGGGCATAGTGACAGGAAGAGTGCATTCGTCAGGCTCAGCGATTTCGTGGGAGCTAAGCAGCAAGGGCCTCGTGCATTGGAAATCATTGATGCGCACAATAATGAGCAATCTGATCATTCGGATATGCGCAAGTATTTCTTCGAGGTGAACCAGCATGAGTTCGCGCAAATTCCCGGTGCGCCAATCGTTTACTGGCTTAGCAAACCTATGCTAGATACCTTTGCCAAGAACAAAGCACTTGAGGAAATTGCAGAGCCAAAAGTAGGTCTTCAAACGGGAGATAATGCTCGATTTGTACGTGAATGGTGGGAACCAAGTAACTATAAAACTGGCTTTGACTGTGAATTGCGCGAGGAATCGATTGAGCGCGGGACAAAATGGTTCCCTTACAACAAAGGTGGTGAATACCGCAAATGGTATGGCAACCAGGAGTTCGTTGTTAACTGGGAAAATGATGGTCAAGAGATTCGGTCGTTCGGCACAGAAGATGGTGGCCGTCCAAGATCTCGTCCGCAAAATACAATTACCTATTTTCAGCCGTCTATTTCATGGTCGAAAATCAGCAGTGGCGCACCAGCATTCCGTTATTTCCCCCAGGGATTCATTTATGATGTCGCTGGAACTTCTATTTTCTGCACTAATGAACAAAGAAAAGGAATCATAGCCTACACGAATTCCTCTCTCGCATATGCGCAACTTACTGCCATCGCTCCCACATTGAATTTTGAAGTTGGACAAATTGCCTCACTTCCAATTGTGAATAATGATTCAAAGGATGCCGAGCGAAACGTTGATGATTTGATTGCTGTATCAAAGGCTGACTGGGATTCGTTTGAATCATCTTGGAATTATCATCAGTTTGCTTTGCTTGATTCCAAGCAAGGTGCACAGTGTAATGATTTATTGGAAGATGCTGTATTGCATTTGCGTGAGTACTGGAACCGCGTATCCGAGGAACAGCGCCAGCGCGAGATCCGCAATAATGAGCTGGTTGCGGACGCATACGGTGTGCGAGACGAGGTGCCATGCGATGTGCCGTTGGAACGTGTGTCGTTGAAGCGTAACGTCGCATTCGCGTATCCGAAGGATACGCCGGAATCGCGCAATGAGAAATTCGCCCAAGATGTCGTCAAGGAGCTCATTTCCTATGCGGTGGGCTGCATGTTCGGCAGGTATTCGCTCGATAAGTCTGGTTTGATTCTCGCTTCGCAGGGTGAAACACTTGATGACTACCATGCGCAGATTCCGAATCCGTCATTCGGACCGGACGCGGACAATGTCATTCCTGTCACGGAGACGGACTGCTTCGAAGATGATATCGTGACACGGTTCCGCAGGTTCCTCACCGTGGCGTTCGGCAAAGAGAATCTGGCCGCGAACATTGCTTATATCGAGCAGGTGCTGGGCAAAAGCATCCGCAAGTATTTCGTGAACGATTTCTACAACGACCACGTGAGGATGTACTCGAATCGTCCGATCTACTGGCAGTACTCCAGCCAAACCAACAACAAAGGCTCATTCAAGGCGCTCGTGTATCTGCATCGGTATACGCCAAAAACCACGAACGTGGTGCTCAACTATCTGCGTGACTATGCCAACAGAATCGCCGACATCGCCGATAGCTTGGAGCGTTCCGACCGTACCGCGGACAAGAAACAGGCCGCTAAACTCCGTAAAGCCATTCTTGAATGCAAGGACTATGAGGATCAGACCTTGTACCCGCTGGCTACCCGTAATCTGGAAATCGATTTGGACGACGGCGTGCTGGTGAACTACCTGCGTATGGGCAAGGCCCTACGCGCCATCCCCGCCATCGAGCGAAAGCGCAAAGAAGTCTCCACCTGGACCTGGCCCGTTCATCCGTTGGGCAAGGAGTAGTTGTCAGCTTATGTGGATCACGGCAGATGTAAATATTCCTCAACAGTTACTCGACGCCGCCGCGAAGGATGAAGTGGTTTTCTTTGTCGGTGCGGGAGCTTCATTTAATCCTCCAGCCAATCTGCCCTCCTACAATCAGTTAGCCGCAATGCTTGCTGATGAGGCAGACGAGTCCCGGCCTTGTGATGATGAGCAGCTAGATCGTTTTATCGGGATGTTGCCTGACAATTTCAATGTCCATAAGCGAACTAAAGATATTATGCGTGGTGATGATATTCATTGCAATTCCACACATGAGGCCATCGTCAGACTTGCTAGTAGCGTAAAAACTCCGCGCATTGTGACAACAAATTACGATCTTCTTCTTGAGGAAGCTGCGCAAAAGCAGAATTGTGATTTAGGCAGAAGCTATTATGGACCGGCTGTCCCCATCGGCAGCGATTTCTCAGGATTGTTGTACTTGCATGGTTCAGTGGATAGCCCTGATCGCGAAATAGTCCTTGACGATAGGGATTTTGCTCGGGCTTACCTTTCAGAGGGCTGGGCGACACGTTTTCTACTTAAGCTATTTGAGACATACACGGTTGTATTCATTGGCTACAGCTTTGGCGATGTCATTATGCGATATCTTGCATTGGGCATTTCGTCCCACGCCAGACCTCGGTACATTTTCCTCTCTGAAGAGGATATGAACGGAAGAGATAATGAATGGCAACACAATGGAATTACTCCGATTGCCTATCCTTCAGCTAATAAGCATTGTGCGTTAGTCAGGGCAATTAATGCTTGGGCTGATCACATGTCCTTGGATTACAATGCTTACGAAAAACGTTTACCAGGCATTATCGAAAATGGTGTTCCGAAAGATGCTGTTGATCTTGACTATGCCAGCGCTGCTTTATCTACAGCCGAGGGCGCGCAATGTTTTGTCGACATTATTGAAAGAAAAGAAGGTCAAGAAGAGACGGTCAAATCGAAGATAAAGAGGGAATGGCTATCTTGGCTGATGAGTTCGGACGCGCTCCGGGAAGTTTTCACAGAAAGAGGCCCAAAGACTCAGAATGAGAAGATTCTGCTGGATTGGTTCCTTGTCGATTTTGTGCAAAAGCCGGAAGAACGGGATTTTGTGCTGTATGTGCTTTGCAAGTTGCAATCATCAATGTCTGATTGGTTATTTGAGCAATTGCATGAATGTGTCAGTTATTGCATCAGCCATCGGGATAGACGGGATTTAATTCCGGTCTTTACGGTTTTAATGACTTCCATGCAGGGCCACTCCGCTCCAAGTGTTCTTGATGAATTTATTGAGCCATCATTACTTTACAATTCAGATATATCGCCTCAAATATTATCTCTCATTATTCGCCCATATTTAAAACTGACCGCGCCTTTCCGGGGGAACGGCATAAGGCCTAGAGCTGAGATTGCATGGCCATATGACAGGATAGAAGAGATTGATAATCATTTGAGCTTCGACATGAAGAAGATGGCATTGCTTGCTGAATCCAGCTTACAAAGAGCTAGTGCTCTATTACAAGCTTATCAAGGTGAAAATGAATACTCTTGTTTAAGTAGGCCATCGATAGAGCCTAGCGATCAGAATTTATATGTGTCTGATTTGCAATCTATGTTTGTCGACATTCTTCGTGATTATGCGCATGGTCATAAAGATCAACAGGATAGTCTGATATATCGGTGGTGGAATAGTGAGTCTGCGCTTCTTAAACGTTTAGCGATTAATACTATTGCTTTTTCGGATTGGGATGCGAACCGTAAAATCACTTGGATTCTCGAACATGATTATTTATTTGACTTGGATGCCCATCATGAAGTCTATATGGTTCTTAAAGAAGCTGCTCCGAGCATGGGAGAGAATTCGAAGAAAAACATACTAGAATATCTGAGGAATAAACTTGATTCCCTCAAGGAAACATATTCTGATGAACGAACGGCGCTTTATGAGCAGTTTGATGTTCTTCAATGGCTTCTTAAGCATATGAATGGTGGAATGGGGAATTGGCCTGAGGCTCAGAAGTGGAAGAATGAGCTTGCTCGGAAATATAATTTTTTGCCGCGAGAGCATGCAGATTTCCATATTTATTCTGAAGGAGTTTGCAGTGTAACTACTGGAATTACTGATGAGCAATTTATTGATATTTTGGAGAATCGTCCGTCTGTTCTCGAAGAAAAAATGTTTGGTAACCAAGATAAAACGGTTAAATTTGATTCTTTGAGTATTAATAATCAAATCTCTGAAGTTGTTTCGCATAATCCTCGGGTGGGATTTACTCTTTGGGAACTTGTCAATCGGCATAAAGAAAGTGACGCAGTTCAATATAGTTGCTCAATCATTCGTGGGTGGGGTGAGGCATCCCTGGATGATGAACAAATATTGGTTCTTGATTTATTGAAGAAGCTATTGCCGAAGATGGGGCAAGATGAAGTAAGCGCAGTGTCGTTTTTCCTGAATAGACAGATTGATGGGGAAAAGACTACGATTACCGCGAAAACTTTACAGATAATGAGTGATATCGCGTTGCAAATTTGGGAACGATGTAGCTCGACATTCAGCGCAAGTAAAGATCAGCAATGGCAGAACGATCCAGTTACATATTCCTTGAATTGTTGGCCTGGTAAACTCGCTTATTTCTGGATGGGCAGAATCCGTTGGAGATATAGGCAAGAAGCTGATTCTTGGAATGGTCTTGATGATCTCGAAAAGAAGATGGTTCGTCGTTTTGTAGATGATGAAGGTGACTTCTCCCCGCTTGTTTGGACAGCATTGCTTACAAATATCAATATGCTTCATTCGCTTGATCGGGAAAATACAGAGAGCTGGTTGCCTGATTTAATGAAAAAAGCGGGCACGAAGTTTATTTGGAATGTGATGCTCCCGAATCCGATTCTTAATATTCGACTTATTGACATAGCTTTTTATGAGAGCTGTCTTGATGAGTTTAAATATCTGTCTCATTTGGATGATTATAAGAAACAAAGCTTTCTCTTACAGGTATTTTGGATAGTTACTTATGCTGGATTGGAAGATAAACGGAGAGCGAAACTTTTGTCTAAAGTCGTGACAGCTGGGAATGGCATTTATGCTCCTTTGTTCATGGACCGGATTGTGTGGGCTTTCAAATTCCGGCTTGATTCCAAAAGCAAGAATATGGTGTGGGATTTATGGCTCCATCGATTTATTGAAGATCGTCATGCCGGCAAAGGACGGAACTGGAGTGAAAAAGAGCGAATTGCTTTTGCTGAACTAATTCCTCTGTTGGATGAGCATCTTAAAGAAGGAATGAAGTATCTTTCTGATAATTTCCCAAGAATTATGGGGCGGGATTTTATCAACCTTATTATGCTTAAAAATATTGATGATATTCCGCAGGAATGTGCGGAGGCATTTATTGAGTTTTATACGTGTTTATTTAAGCAACCTGATATTCCTTATGTATGGCGAGTAGAAGAATTATTGCAGAATCTAATCGATAAGTTTGGAATTGGTAAAGTTAGTCCATTGGTGTCTTTAGCAAGGCAGAAGCGTATCATCTCAGATACTTGGAGTCCTTCTTTCAAAGGAGGAGCTGCGTAATGGTGACGAAGAAGGTGAGATATGGGTATTAAAACACTGTTGTGCGGCGAATCCAAGAATGTGGAGTACAAGCTCACGCCTCCCTCCAGGAGCATCAACTACACCAAAACCGCGGTGGCGTTTGCCAATGGACAGGGTGGATGTTTGGTGTTCGGTGTCGAAGACCAGACGCTTCGCGTGGTTGGTATTGCCGAAGACAAGGTGTTCACGGTAATGGATTCCATTTCGGACGCCATTGTCAATAGTTGCGAGCCTCTGATTATTCCCGACATCACCATGCATGATGTGAACGGCAAGACGGTTATCGTGGCTGAGATCGCTCCCGGCTTGCAGCGTCCGTACCATATCAAGTCGCTCGGCCAGGAGCAAGGAACGTTCGTCCGCGTAGCTGGCACCACGCGTCAAGCCGATCAGCCCACTATCCGGGAGCTGACTATCGAAGGTAGCAACCGGAGTTTCGACCAAGTGCAATGCCTTGGATTGTCCATAACGGAAGAAGACATCGAGGCACTGTGCGCAAGTCTGACGAAAACCGCGAAGGATAATGCCGAAGACCCCTCGAAAGTCAAAACGGTTACGGAGAAACAGTTGCTGCAATGGGGCGTGCTGGTGGAACAAGACGGGCAATTGGTGCCTACCAACGCCTATGCGATTCTCACTGGTAATACGGCCGTCCGGTCCGTGGTGCAATGCGGAGTGTTCAAGGGAACCACCAAAGCTGTGTTTGTGGATCGGCGTGAGTTCATGGGCACTCCGCAGGAGCTTATTGAGGAGTCCTACCAGTATGTGCTGCGTAACATCCATATGGGCGCCCGATTCAAGGGCGTGTACCGGCAGGACGTGTATGAGATTCCGCCGGATGCCATTCGAGAGCTGATCGTCAACGCGATAGTGCATCGCAGCTATATCGATCATTCAAGCATTCAGATCGCAATCTACGATGATCGATTGGAAATCACTTCGCCCGGGCGCTTGCCGCTGGGACAGACCATTGAACGCATGAGGCAGGGTTATTCGAAGATCCGCAACGAGGCATTGGCCTCTGCTTTTGAATACATGGGCTATATCGAACATTGGGGGAGCGGCATCCTGCGTGTGATGCAGGAGGTACGCGATGCCGGATTGCCTGAACCGGAATTCCTTGGCGGCGATACGGATCTGCGTATCAATATCTATCGCAATGGCTCAGAGACAGGTTCTGATGACGGGATTGTGACGGGATTACGACGGGATTCGCTTTCTGATGACGGAATTGTGACGGGATTACGACGGGATTCGCTTTCTGATGACGGGATTGCGGAAGAAGCAACTTCAAAAACGAATGCTGCTCCGAATGCCGCCATTGCAGTGGTTCCATCCCAGAAAGAGCGTATTCTTGATGCGCTGCGTAAGAATGCGAGTATTTCTATCTCTGACGCCATACGGATACTGGGTGTGCAGGAAAGGCAGGCTCAACGAATATTGAAGAGTCTGGTAGAGGAAGGCAGTGCAGTGAAAATTGGTGCTGCTCGTGCTACTCGATACGCTGAAGCGAAGAAAAGGACGGAACCGCATGAGTGAGAATAGCCAAGTAACAAGACTGCTCGCTAAACGTTTCAGCCAGCCGGGCGAACGCGGGCGCATAGTATTTTGGCGCGATGATAAGAAGCAGTACGTGGATGATGTGGCAACATTGGTAGGCGAGTGCGCCACCGATGAGATACTGCGTGAGGTTGAACTCATCACTCCGGAAATCGGGGATGAGAATGACAAGCGGTACATTCCGTTCACGGTGCGCTACCGCATGTTCCACGAGCAGCCAAATCAAAAATTCCTCGTATATCTGACGGAGCCGGCCCCGGCAGTTCAGGACAACTGGCTGTTGGATTTGGAGCTGGCATATGGCCCCACGTTCACCATGGACAAACTTGCCGTGACACTTACGGAAACGCTGCCGGAAGCTTCCGCCGACACCCGAAACAAGTGGTTGGAAGTGATGAAGCGTGTGCCGAAGTTCTTCGACAGTGAAGAACGTGCCAAGCGCTTCGCGAAACGTCTTAACGCGCACGACGACTCCACCGATTTCCAAGCGAAGATGATCGCCACGTTGTTGCAACTGAAAGAGGATCGGCACAGCATGCAAGACATCTGGGCTGAGCTGCTTACACAATATTCGCAGGGTGACGAATCCGGCATCGAAGAAATCGAAAAAATGGGATTGAGCCAATTCCACTGGAATGGCACGCGAAGAATCTACCATTTCGATGTGGATACTGGTACTGGAGCCAAACCAACGGTGAAAGACTTCGTGCTATGGCTGTTCCAGCTGGCATGGAACGGATTCTCCGATGGCAGGAACGCCGTCTCCACTTATGCGAACATTATTCGCGACTGGGACGACTGGTATAAGAACATCGACATGCGCACGGTGTTGCAGAATCTTTCCGAGAATGCCGTGGAAGAATTGCAACTGTCCACTCGAATCGCCGATATGAGTGTGGAGGAGCTTGCCGACCGGGACCTGTTCCGCGACGTGGACGAGATGATCGTCAACAAGCTGTTCGAACGGTTGGGTTCGCAGTCCATTACGGACGACCAAGTGCAACGGATCATCAATGGGCGCAAGCAGAAGCTTTGGTACGCAGAATATGCCGACCAATATGAGTGCATTGCCGCAGCAAGCAGGCTTCGTGCCGTTCTGGCTGAATGCGGTGAACTCATCAGCACCATCAGCTCACCGGAACAAGGGATGAAGCTGTATGCCGAAAAGCTGTACAAGGCCGATGGCGCATACAGAAAATATGTGCTCGCATGGCATCGTGCCAACCCGGATGCGGTGAGCGTGGACGATGATCTGCAAAGCGCCTACGAGGCATATCAGCAGGATCTGGGTCAGGCATGGCAAAAACAAGTCGATACGCTTAGCCAATGGAAGTTCATAGACATGGACGCGCAAACCAATTTCTATGAACGTGAAATCGCGCCGGTATTGAAGTCCGGCAGAAAAATCGCCGTGATCATTTCCGATGCGCTACGTTATGAGGTTGCGCAGGAACTGTCCGAACGCATCGACAGGGAAAGTCGTTTCAGTGCGAAACTGACCATGCAATACAGCGTTCTGCCATCCTATACGCAACTTGGCATGGCGGCGTTGCTGCCGCACGGTTCGCTCGAATTCGACAGCAAAGACCGTTTGTATGTTCTGGCGGATGGACGCAGCACCAAAGGAATCGAAGCGCGCGCCGCCATTCTTTCGGCCGTAGGCGGCAAAGCGATTAGATATGACGATTTGACAAAGCTGAAAGTCAGCGAAATCAAAGAACTATATAAATCCTGCAACGTGCTGTATGTGTATCACAACCATATCGACGCCACCGGTGATACGGAGAAAACGGAATCGGAAACAGTGGACGCATGCGAGAAGACGTTCAAGGAACTGGGCGAAGTAGTCAAAAAACTTGCCAGCGGCAACGTTCATAACATGATCATCACTGCGGATCACGGATTCCTCTATCAGGACCGAGATCTGGACAGTACAGAATGGTTGAGCGAACAGCCCAAGGGCGATGCAGTATGGGTGAGAAAGCGGCGATTCTCCATCGGGGCCAATCTTGCTCCGGGTCGCGCGTTCGTGACATTCAATGCCGCGCAGATAGGAATGGACGATCCTCGGAATGAAGGCATAAGCATTCAAGTGCCGAACTCCATCATGCGCTTGCGCATGCAGGGCGCCGGTGTGAAGTATGTGCATGGAGGAGCAGCATTGCAGGAAATCGTCATTCCTGTGCTGCATGTCAGTAAGGGGCGTTCCGCGGCCGACGATGTGAGGGCTGTGGAATTCACTATTCTGCAACGAACCGACAGGCTTTCCAGCAGACAGTTGACTGTGGAATTCTTCCAGAACGAGCCCGTTGGAGGAAAAATCCGTGCACGTACCGTATTGGCCGGATTGTGGGGACATGACACGGCAGGCAATGATGTGCTCATCTCCAATGAGACGCCGGTCGCCTTCGATCTGCTCGGGCAGGAGAAAAGCGAACGCCATGTGACGGCTACGCTCATGCTGACCAGTGACGCGGAACGGTTCAATGGAACGAATATCGAACTGCGCTTGCGTGAGAAGACAGATGGGTCAAATGTGCTGGTCATGCTTGATCAGAAGGCACGATACTTCTTCAAACAGGGCGTGGTGGCCGACGATGCCGGATTCTTTGACTGAATTGGATGAGCGCAGAGGAGAGCGACCGTAAGGGGTAACACAATGAATGAGCAGAATATGAGCCAGAACGGTTGGATTGAAAGTCCTGAACACAACGCGGATGGGAATTCCCTGAGCGCGTTGGACGCTAAGATCACTGATATGTTCCCCGGAGTCACCGTCCGCAAGGATCTGGTGAACAAGGTCAAGGGCAATGCGCTGGTGCCTTCATATGTGCTGGAGTTCCTGCTTAGCGCATATGCCACGAACACCGACCAGGCCAGTATCGAGTCGGGTGTGGATCGAGTGCGTGCCATTCTTGCAAACAACTATGTGCATCGTGAGGAAGCCAATCTTATCCAGTCGAAGATCCGAGAGAAGGGGAGCCATAGGATTATCGACCGTGTACAGGTGGCCCTTAACGAGAAGACCGACCTGTATGAGGCGACGTTCTCCAATCTCGGCATCAGCCAGGTCATTGTCGATCCAAGCCTTGTAAAGGCCTATCCGAAACTGCTGGTGACAGGCATCTGGTGCATGTGTCAGATCGGTTACGCATATTCCGGCGACCCGCGCGAAGTACCATGGCAGTTGCTACAGCTCAAGCCTGTGCAGATGTCGCGTGATGATCGCGAAAACTACATGCAGCAACGTTCGCAATTCACCGATAGCGAATGGATTGATCTGCTGATGCAATCCATTGGGTTCAATCCCGATCTATTCTCCGACCGGGCGAAACTGCTGCATCTGGTACGCATGGTGCCGTTTGTGGAACGCAATTACAATCTGGTTGAACTCGGGCCGAAAGGCACCGGCAAGTCGCACATCTACTCGGAATTCTCGCCGCACGGCATGCTCATATCCGGCGGGGAAGTGACAGTGGCCAAACTGTTCGTGAACAATTCCAACGGACATCTGGGGCTTGTGGGCTATTGGGATACGGTGGCGTTCGACGAGTTCGCAGGCAAGGCCAAGAAGGCCGGCCGGGACTTGGTGGACATCATGAAGAACTACATGGCCAACAAGTCGTTCTCCCGTGGCGTCGAGACGTTCCAAGGCGAGGCGAGCATGGCGTTCGTAGGCAACACCTCGCATAACGTGCCGTACATGCTGAAAAACTCCGACCTGTTCGAGGAACTGCCGAAACAGTATCACGATCCGGCATTCCTGGATCGTATTCACTTCTATCTGCCGGGTTGGGAGTTCGAACAGATCCGTTCCGAGATGTTCACCAGCGGATTCGGTTTCGTTGTCGACTATCTGGCGGAGATTCTGCACAACCTGCGCGATGCCGATTACAGCGACCGGTTCGAAAAGTATTTCGAACTGTCTTCCACACTGTCCACGCGAGATAAGGACGGCATCAAAAAGACGTTCTCCGGATTGATGAAGCTTATTTACCCGGACGGCAATGCTTCTCCTGAACAGATGGAACCGTTGCTGCGTTGCGCCATCGAGGGCCGTAAGCGCGTCAAGGACCAGCTGTGCCGCATCGACTCCACCATGGAGGAAGTCGAGTTTACCTACAAGCGTGTGAGCGACGGTGAAGTAGTCGCCGTGCAGACGTTGGAAGAGCTCGACTACCCGCAGCTGTATTGGCGTGGGCGTGTAGCTGAGAATTCGGAAGATAAGGGCGAGGCGGAAGCGCCTGTTGCCGATGATGCCGTGGCAATTGCGGGTAGCGAGGGAGGAGCTGGTGCCTCTGAGAATGCCGATGCCTTGCCCGTAGCGCGGCATCAAGAAGCGGTGATGTTGACGCCGGTCGAGCGTCTTGCGGCAAAGGCCGATGGAAAGCAGCGGGAACTGGTCGAGAATCAACGTGGAATCACGTATTTCGGATTATTTGGCCCCTACTTGGCCGGGGCAAAGAAAATCGTTGTAGAGGATGCGTATGTGCGTAAGCCGTACCAGCTGCGTAATCTGGCTGAGTTCTTGGAGATGCTGCTGAGATGCAAAAATCCCGATGAGGATGTAACCGTTCATCTGGTGACCGGGCATAATGAGCCTGGATTCATGGAAGCGCAGCTAGATGGTTTGAACGAACTGGCATCGACGTTCTCACAGCTGGGCGTGAACCTTACATACGAATTCAGAGACACTTTGCACGACCGTTCCATTACCGCGGATACCGGCTGGGAAATTCTTCCCGGTCGTGGTCTTGACATCTTCCAGAAATTCGTTGACGGCGATTGGCTTAACCCGCTGTTGCGCCATCAGCAGCTCCGCCGCGTTAAGGAATGCAAGGTCACGTATCAGCGGGTCAGCGAGAAGTGAGGCAAAAAAATGAATGTCCAATGTCCAGCTTGCGGAACGTATGTGGCAGAGACCGCGACCATGTGTCCGTATTGCGGTTTTCGCGGTGATGATCCGAGCCGGCCAATATACAAGCAGGGGGAGTATCGTCCTGTGCCAATTGTGCCTTGCGAAATCGTGATGGATGATGGCCGGCGTGGCGAGATTTGGTTGTCTGACGAAGACAGCAAGAATCTGTTTCGGCATTTGACTAATTGGAAATGGCTTTCAACCATGCTTCCGGCTCTGGCGGAAACATTAGAAAGTATGTTTGGCGGAACTGTGCATTTGGAAGCCAAGCTTCCGGAACATATCATGCGCATGATTGAAGAGGGCAAACTCCATTTCGCCACGGATAAAAACGGTGAGATTCTCGCTGAAGTGTTCGATGAACGCAATAAAATCTTCAAACAAGTGCGTTTGGAGAAAGTCGTCAGAAATGATACGTTATTGCCGGCTATGCAGCATCTTGAAACACAGGCTGCCCTTTGCTTGGTAATGGAAAAAATCGATGAAGTCGGCCGAGCTGTGCAACAGCTCGGTGAGGAAATGCAGCAGGATCGTTTGGCCCGTGTCGATGCCGCGTTTGATATGTTCCAGCAAGCGTGTCGTATCGAGAGCAGTCGGGAACGTAATGAGTATGTACGTGAAGCGTTGAACGAGGCCACGCGCGCGAAGGCTTTGCTGGTGCGTAATTTTGCGCAGCAGCAGCGGCTGGTGAAGCAGAGTAGCAAGAAATCGGATGCCGCATTAAGGGCAATGCAGGATTATGTGGCGATTGTGAATGCAGTGAACGTGCAGATGCAAACGCATATGGCGTTGGGGCAACAGGACGTGGCCGCGTATTGCCTTCAGGATCTTAATAAGTTCATTAAGAACTATGATCTCGATAAGCGCGATACGATGCTCAACCTTGTAGGCAGCGTGAAGAGCAAGAACAGGGGCAGTAATCAGGAAAAGTTTATTGACGGTTCTTTGCAGGTTGCAGCGAACATTGAAAGCGTGGTGAAGGCTCTCGACGCGGGCGAAGTAATCTCTCCGAAACTCATTACCGAGAATGATGGGAACGGGAATGATTCTAACGATGAGGAGAAGCAGCATGATGAAGAAAACTGAGGATGCTGAAAAAGTTGCTGATGAAATTGCAGGTGTTGACGAAGAAAATCCTGCGTCGAAAAAACGCTCTTGCATCAAGTGCAAGATAGAACTGGCTTCCGACAACAAGCTGCCGTTCTGTCCTGCTTGCTGGGAAGAAATTACCGGCTACCTGAAAAAGACCGGAATCGCCATGGGAACGTTGATGGTCGCTTTGATAAGAAAGTATGGTCCCAAAGTCGGCAAGGCGGTCTTCATGGCGATCAAGGCAACATTAAAGAAGTAATCATCTACGCTTTAATTGAGATGCCATAGAGACGCATTGCTTGCGGTGTCACGTGGCTGTTGTTCTCATTTCATGGGAAATGAGGGTGAAAAATCAATGTTTCGAGAGGTGGCACCATGGACGCTGGCAAGAAAATCCTGCTGGACTTATTTACCGGTTCGCTTCGGTTCGTGGTTCCGGTGTATCAGCGCAGATACTCATGGGGCGAGGCGCAGTGCCGGCAATTGTGGGCCGACATCGTAACGGCTGGCAGGCATCCTGACAGAACCCATTTCATCGGATCGATCGTATGGATGCAGGAAGGCGGCATCGGCCCGGATGGTGTCAGCCGGTGCCAGCTCATCGATGGCCAGCAGCGCCTCACCTCGGTGACCCTGCTGCTTATCGCACTGGCCGAATATGCCCGAGAACACCCTGAGAACCTGCGATTCTCCACAGACATGCTTATCGACCGTGGCTATATTGTCGACAAGTACGCAACCGGCGAAGGCCGCTACAAGTTGACGCTTTCCGGCGACGATAGGGAAGTGCTGCACAGCATGTGCGACCATGCGATCGCCCCAGATCGGCCGGACCATGCCAATATGGGTTCCCGGCTGGAAACGAACCTCGATCTGTTCCGTTCACTGGTCGCCGCAATCGATGATGCGAACGTGGTGTGGAACGGTCTGCAGCGTCTCGAAGTCGTGTCTGTCACCTTGGACCAAGATCGTGACGAACCGCAACTGGTATTCGAATCAATGAATTCCACCGGGCTTGATCTGGAGACTTCCGACCTGGTACGCAACTACATGCTCATGGGGTGCTCCATGGCCGAGCAGAAAACCTTATACGAAGACTATTGGCTGCCCATGGAACGTGTTCTCGGCAACCTCTCATTCGATGCATTCCTGCACGACTGGATGGTCGTTACATTGAAAAAGCCCGTGCTCAAAGGCCGCGTCATGTACGCGGAATTCAAACGTTTCGCGGCCGACAGTTCCTTGCTGCGCATGGAACGCACGCGTAATCTTCTGGCGAACATGCTGGAATACGCCAAATACTATGCCGCTATCAAAGGCGTTGCCGCCGCTGGCAGCGGCGATATGAACGTGGACCGCCGTCTCGAATCAATTCAAAAACTGGTCAGCACGGTTACGGACCCGTTGGTTATGGACATGTTCGCGGCATGGAAGCGTGATCGCGTAAGTTGTGATGGACTGCTGCGCATGCTTGCGGATCTTGAATCGTATCTGTTCCGCAGAATGATCTGCTCGGTATCCAGCAACGGATTGAACAAGCTCGTTCCGTCTCTGATTGCCAAACTTGAATCAGCCGAACACGATTTGGTCGAAACCTTCGCCGCGCTGCTGCTCACCGAAACCGCCAAAGCCACGCGCATGCCCACAGACGAACAATTCAGGCAGGCGCTGCTCGGCGAGGATTTGTACCGCCCGGCTCCGCGGTGCAAATATCTGCTTGCCGGATTGGAAAACCACAACCACCCCAAGGATCCGCGATCCTTCAGCGAATACACCGTCGAACACATCATGCCGCAGAACGCCATGGCACATGCCGAATGGCGCAATATGCTTGCCGACCCCGACCGATTCCCACTGCTGGTGAACAGTTTGGGCAATCTGACATTGACCGCATACAACTCGGAACTTTCTGACGGAACATTCGAACAAAAGAAAAACCGCGCAATCGGCGGATACGATAGCGAATACCTATCCATTTCCGCAGAACTGCACGATGCTTCGCAATGGAACGAACAGACAATCGCGCAGCGAGGCACCCGACTTGCCGATCTCGCATTGCAGGTGTGGGCACGCCCCACGGCGGGGAATGAGGTTATGCAGACTCTGCGCAATCGGAACGTGAACCAGGGAGAACGCGAACAGAATGCCGTTGATTTCGCTGATCTATGCAAGCGGGGCATTCTTGCAGCTGGAGCCGTACTGGAAAGCCGGTATGCCGGCATAACCGCCACGGCAACCGTAACCGAAGACCACCGCATCCGCCTGTCCAATGGCGAGATATTCGACAGCCCATCCGGCGCATTCCGCCGCGCCAGAATGCTTGAAACCGGCGAGAATAAGCAGATCAACGGTTGGATAGTGTGGAAAGTTGCGGACGGCAGAACCTTAGACGAACTGCGGCAAGTCAGCGGTAATATCTCGCTGCGGCGCAGCTTCTGGAACGGCCTATACGAATATGCCGCAACGCGACTCGACTTTGTCGACGTGTATGGCGATCCGTCCGGCCGCAAGACGAACAGCGACACGTGGACGAGTTTCGGCGTGGGCTTGGGCTTCTGTCACCCGAATGGGGCGTTGAATATTCGAGGCGGCTATATTGCGGTCGATCTGTGCTTCACCGACACGTTCCAGTACACGAAACTTTACGCTATGAGGGATTCCGTTGAACGGATACTGGCAAATCTGGGCGAGGTGATGTGGGACGAACCGGATGCCGACAAGAAGAACCGACACCTTTGGGTGCGCCGTGATGTGGATTTCTCCGGTGACATGACGGAAGCCTACCGGTGGATGACGGACGGGCTGCTCGCCATGCGCAATGTGTATGAGCTGCTCGGCTGATGTTTTGGCCGTTTCGACTGCTGTGCGTTCAATGCTTCATACAATGAACGTAGTCATCCGAAAAGAGGCCGCCATGAAATATGGGATGAGAAAACCTAACTGGAACATCTACGACGCCGAAACGAACGACATGGCCACGAAAATCCACAACAACCAATGCGTGGTGAACTGACGGAAACGATTGTAGCCGGCGCCGCCTAGCATGCAATACGGAAAACGACGCCGGCCACAACGACCGGCCAAGACGGACGGAACACACGAAAAGGCGAATCAAACACAGCATGGGCAAGAACGGCACGCAACCAACAACGAAAAACGTCACACCAGCAGTCACACCATGGGGTAAGAACCGTGTGAAGAACACCGAAACCGGCAAGCACGTGCTTATCATGCCGGGCATTGGATACACCGTAGACCGACCGCTGCTGTACTGGGCAGCGCAGGCGCTTGCGGCCAATGGATGGTTCGTGGACCGGCTCGACCTGAAACTGACAGAAAGCGTCGAGTTTCCGGAAATGATCGCCTGCATGGAACGCGTGGTCGACGAATGGCGCAAGGCGGCGCTCGAACATGCTGCCGAATCGGGTGAGGAGCCGCAGTTGCTGGTCGTCACCAAATCGCTCTCCACACTCTCATATCCGCATTCCGCAAAGCTAGGATTGCGCGTGGTGCTGCTCACCCCGGTACTCAATCCGCCGCCATTCGACAAGCACAAGTCGGTCATTCCCGCGCCGCTGCCGGGTGCGGTCGGCAGTCCGATGCCGTTGATCTGCGCCGGCG